>FWPU01001007.1_pt1 | contig 84959 bp, 77 predicted proteins | sample 2228361 | NCBI WGS metagenome assembly FWPU01 (sample SAMEA103939777, study PRJEB20133) | metagenome | reverse complement strand
CAGCCCAACCGTGCCCGCACCCCGCCCGCACCCGCCAGGCGGGTACCCGCGGGCCCCGCTGTGAGGGTACCCGTTGCTGGGGGCATCCATTGCTCTCTCGCAGTTGCAAGTGGGTCCTGGCAACGGGTCAGGGGCACCCTGGTCAACGCCACCCGATTCTTACATGAAGGAAGAGGAGGTAGAAAGCTAGCCCTGATCCGAACATATTTGTCTCGGAACAAATGCCTTTTCCCGCTTCCCGAAACGATCCTCTCCCTCCCGCGGGAGGGAGAGGAGACAGGTGAGGGCGGTGTCCGAGAAGAACCCCCTCACCGCAGCCTCTCCCCCAAGGGGGCGAGGAGCAGAGAGGGCTCACGGTCGGAAAGAATATCGGATCAGGGTGAGCTCACTGAACTAGCGGCAGGTCGATCCACCGTCGGCGTCGAGGACCGGGGTGATTTGCGGGAGCGGAGGATTTCTTCCAGGGTGAGGAGCGCATCGCGGCCGGAGTTGCCCTCGATGCCGCGGATCAGGTTGTCGTCGGCATACTTGGCCTGGGACTGGGAGAGGGAGCCGGTCCAGGCTCGAGGGTCGCGACTCCCATGTTTTCTTTCCCACGCGGCCAGGCAGGCCTTGGCAATGATCTTGTTAAGCGGCGCCGGGTTGTAGAGCAGCTTCCGGATACTGGTTGGGGTGAGCATGAGGGGATTGTAGCCGGCGGACAAATAGCCCTCCTCCAAGAGCCGGTGCTCCAGGTCGGTGTTCGGTTGGATTCCCAGGAAGAACATCAGCGGAAAGACCCGGTCTTCTCCCAGGATCGAGGCCACCACCTTGTATGACTCGACGCTCTGCAGCAGAGTTTCCTCGGTTTCCTTCGGAGAATTCAGCGAGTAATTCAGGATGACCTTGCCCTTGAACCCGGCTTCGGCCAGGTACCGGCAGCCGTCATAGAGGCGTTCCAGCTTGAAGCCCATGTGCAGGTTGTTGAGGACCTCCTGGGACCCGGAGGTGATGGCGACTTCCAGGTCTCCGACCCCCGAACGGACCATGAGCTTGGCGAGGTCCGGGGTGATCAGCGACGTTCGGATGTAGCCGGACCATTCGATCTCCAATTGCTCCTTGATGATCCGCTCCAGGATCTCCGTGCACTGGGGGTAGGCTTCTTTGCCCGTGATGAACTGGGCGTCCGTGAACCAGAACCGGCGTGCGCCCCACTGATGATAGTGCTGGGAGAGATCCCGCACGACCATCTCCGGCGGCCGGTAGCGGACCCGTTTGCCCTCGATATAGGGATAGAGGCAAAAGGCGCAGTCGTAGGGGCAGCCCCGCTTGGTCTGCACGCCGATCGCCTCGCCGAGGTATTCGGTGTACTGAGGGAAGATCGAGGTCAAATAGGGGAGATCGACCGTGAGCGCATCCAACAGGGCCGGGGTGCGCTGCTCGCCCTTCAGGATCTGCTTGCCGTCGCGGATGATATAGCGCTCGCCGTCCAGCGGCCGCCCTTCGACCACCTTGAGGATCGCCTCTTCGCCTTCGCCGAGAAGGCCGATGGTTCCTTCCGGCAGCTTTTCGATGAGTTGATCGGCGAACGCGGTGAAGGCGCCGCCGCCGATCATGATCTGCGCTGTCGGGAATTCCCGCCGGATCAGCCAGGGATACGACAGGTTCGCGCGGATGTGGCTGTAATAATGGTAGAGCTGCTTCAGCCCCGCGACCGACGCCACGATCCGCTTGAGCGGATTGCTCGCGAAATAAAAATTAAAGGCATGTTCCAGCGAGGCGTCGCCTTCGTGGGGAGAGAAAATCTGAATGTCGCGCCAGGAAAAGCAGACGAGGTCCGGCCGAAACGCCGACGCCGCGTCGCGCAGCACGCGCGACCGCTCTTTCTCCGGATACAGCGACAGGTCCAGGATGCGCTGCCGCACCTCCGGCTTCCGCCGATGGATAAAATCCGCCAGGTAGGTCACCCCGATGGGATAGACCTTCTTGCACGGAAGGAAGACGTAGAGGATGGACTTCATAGAATTCTGAATTCTGAATTAGGAATTCTGAATTGCTGATTCGGTCGGTCACGAAGATTCATAATTCAGCATTCAGAATTGATAATTCGCTACTTCGTGGCGATGTGGATCGCCACGATGCCGCCGCTGAGGTTGCGGTACTCCACCTGCCGGAAGCCGGCTTCCCGCAGCAGGGCGCTGAACCGGTCCTGATCCGGAAAGGTCCGGATCGACGCCGGCAAATAGTGATACACCCCGGTCTTGTCGCGCGCGACCAGCGTCCCGATGCGCGGCAGGAGCCGGAACGAATACCAATCGTAGAGCCTCAGCAGCCACGGCCGCACCGGCTGGGAAAATTCCAAACACACGAACCGGCCGCCCGGCTTGAGCACGCGATGGATCTCGCCGAGCGCCCGCGGCAGGTTGCCGACGTTCCTCACGCAGAAACCGGTGGTCACGGCGTCGAGGCTCTCGTCCTTGAAGCCCAAGTCCTCCGCGTTCGCGCGCAGGCAGGGGATGCGACGGCTCAAGCCCCGGCGGGCGACCTTCCGCGCGCCTTCCCGAAGCATGGCGGCGTTCAGGTCCGTGGCCACGACGTAGCCGTTCGGTCCCACGCGGCGTTCGATCAACAGCGCCAAGTCGGCGGTGCCGGCGCCGATGTCGAGCGCGCGCCCGTTCTCGACGGCCGGTACGTACGAGGCGGCGAGGTGCTTCCACCGGTGATGGAGGCCGAAACTCAACAGGGAATTGTTCAGGTCGTAGAAGCGGGCGATCGCGGTGAACATCCGCTGCACCGCGTCCTCGCGGGCCTTGCCGGACCAGGAAGACACGGTCGTCGCCGAGGATTCGCTCGGGGCCTCCGCGCGCCCGGGCCGTTCATCAAGCTGCAGCATGGGCCTTGCTCGTAACACCCGCCTCCGGACGTTGTCAAGGCGAGCGGATCGGAGTCGGCTGAGAAACCGCTTGACCTTTCGGCGCGCGGCACCAATACTCGGCGCAACCGCACGGGGCTGCGATGGGCGAAACCCGCGTCGATCTGCTGCACCTCCTGGAAGACCTTCGCGATGCCTATCCGGGCGCGATCGAGGAAACGATCCTGACCGAGATTGTGGCGAACTCCCTGGATTCCGGCGCCACGCGCATCTCCATGCAGACCGACCCCGCGCAAGCGACGCTGACCGTGGTGGATAACGGGTCCGGCATGCAGCGGCGTGATCTCGTCCGGTATCACGACCTCGCGGCGAGCACCAAGACCCGCGGCGAGGGGATCGGCTTCGCCGGCGTCGGCATCAAGCTCGGGCTGTTGGTCTGCGAAGAAGTCGTGACCGAAACGCGCCGGGGCAAGACCCATGTGGCGACGCGATGGGCGCTGGCGTCGCGGCATCGGGCGCCGTGGAGGTGGATCCCGCCCCCGGGCCTCGTCGTCGAACGAGGGACGGGCGTCCGGCTCAAGCTCCAGAACGCGCTCTCGCCCCTGCTCGATGACGGGTATGTCGAGACGACCGTCCGCCGTCACTTTCAGTCGCTGCTCGATCCGGCATTCACCGACATCCTGATATCCCACTATCCCAAGGGAGTCGCCTTCGAAGTGAACGGCCGGCGGCTCCCGCCCGAGACCCGGCGCGGGGCGGACACCGCGCCGATCGCGATGCGCCTGGCCCGCAAGCGCAAGCCGGCCGCGGTCGGGTATCTGGTCCGGGAGCCGGCGCCGTTGCCCGAGGATCGCCGCGGCATCGCGATCTGCACGTTCGGCAAGGTCATCAAACGAGGCTGGGACTGGCTCGGCCTCACCCCGTCGGCGCCGGATCGGATCGGCGGCGTGGTCGAAGCGCCGGCGCTGGCCGCCTGTCTCACGCTCAATAAAGGCGATTTCGTCCGCGTCGGTTCCCGCGGCGCGATCTATCTTGCGTACCGGAAAGCCCTGCAGGAGGCGGTGTCGGCGCAGCTCTCCGCGTGGGGAGACGGGCGCGAGCCCACGGAAGAGGTGCGCCGGCGGAAAGTGCGGCCGGTCGAACGCGATCTCGAACAGGTGCTGGTGGATCTGGCGGAGGACTTTCCGCTGCTGGCCTCCCTCGTCGAGCGACGGGCCGGCGGGCAAAAGCGGCTGCCGATCGGCCGCGGAGGAGAGGCTCAGAACGGGCAAGGCCCGATGGCCGCGCTGGTCACTCCATCGGCGGAGGAAGCGATCGGTGAGCAGCACGCGGAGCAGCCGGAAAGCCGGGATCTCCAGGAACCGGCGGAAGAGCCAGGACCAGCGGAAGAGCCGACTCAACCGCCGGCCCAGCCTGAGACTGAGGTGGAGTCGCCCGCGACCGATACGGTCCTTCCCGGCGCGCGCGGCAAGCCGCGCCCCGCGCGCTACGGGCTGACCATCCGGTTTGAGTCCGCGCCCGACGATCCGGAGCTCGGTCGTCTGGTCGAATCCACTGTTGTCGTGAACGACGCCCATCCCGCCTACCGGCGCGCCGAGGCTTCCCGTTCGGAAGGCTATCACCTCGCCCTCACGGTGGCGCTGGCGCTGGCCCCGTTGGCCGTCGGGGCGGACAAGGAACACGACTTCGTCACCGCATTCCTGGCGTGCTGGGGCGAAGCGCTCAGGCGGCCGCCCGGCCGCCGGCGTTGACACGGGCACGCTTTCGTCCCTCGCCCCCATGATATAATCCCGCTCCCTATGTCCGGCTCCATCGTCATCCGCGGCGCGCGGGAGCACAACCTCAAGAATCTCGATCTTGAGATTCCGCGGGACAAGCTCGTCGTCATCACGGGCCTGAGCGGGTCGGGCAAATCCTCTCTTGCCTTCGACACGATTTACGCTGAAGGCCAGCGGCGCTATGTCGAATCGCTCTCCGCCTACGCCCGCCAATTCCTGGAACAGATGGGCAAGCCGGACGTGGATTCGATCGAAGGACTGTCGCCGGCCATCTCCATCGAACAGAAGAGCACCAGCCACAACCCCCGCTCCACCGTCGGCACCGTCACGGAAATTTACGACTATCTCCGGTTGTTGTTCGCCCGGGTCGGGCATCCCTTCTGTTTCAACTGCGGCGAGGAGATCACCGCGCAGACCGTACAGCAGATGGTCGACGCGATCCGGGAGCTGCCGGAGGGAACCAAGTTCCAGATCCTGGCGCCCATCGCCCGCGGACGGAAGGGCGAATATCGGAAGGAACTCTTGGACATGCGCCGGGCCGGCTATGTGCGGGCGCGGATCGACGATCGCCTCGTGGATCTGGGCGAAGACATCACGCTTGATAAACAGAAAAAGCATACGATCGAGATCATCGTGGATCGGCTGGTCATGAAATCCGGCGAGGCGCTGGCTCGGCGGCTGGCCGACTCGGTCGAGACCTCGCTCAAGCTGGCCGGGGGCCTGGTCGGGGTGCTGACCGAAGACGGCAGGACCTACCTGTATAGCGAGAGGCTAGCGTGCATCCGCTGCGGCGTCAGCTACCCGGAAATCACGCCCCGCATCTTTTCGTTCAACAGCCCGCACGGCGCCTGTCCGGCCTGCGACGGCATCGGCTATGCCATGACGCCGGGCTGTTTCGAGGATGAGGATTTCACCCTGCTCGACCTGTGTTCCGTCTGCAAGGGCGCGCGGCTGAAACCGGAAAGTCTGTCCGTGAAGATCGCCCGCCGGTCGATCGCGGACGTGACGCAACTCTCCGTCCGCGCGGCGGCGGACTTCCTCCAGTCCCTCAAGTTGACGGAGCGCGAGGCGTTGATCGCCCAACGCATTCTGAAAGAGGTTCGTGAACGGCTGGGATTCCTGGTCAACGTAGGGCTCGATTATCTGACGCTGGATCGGCCGGCGGCGACGTTGTCGGGCGGCGAAGGGCAGCGGATTCGACTGGCGACGCAGATCGGCTCCGGACTGGTCGGCGTCCTCTACATCCTCGACGAACCGTCCATCGGGTTGCATCAGCGGGACAACCGGCGGCTGCTGCAGACGCTCCTGCGCCTGCGCGACATGGGCAACACGGTCATCGTCGTCGAACACGATGCGGAAACCATGCGGGCGGCGGACCACATCCTGGACCTGGGGCCAGGGGCCGGCGCGCACGGCGGCCGGATCATCGCCCAAGGGACGCCGGCGGACGTCATGGCGAATCAGGACTCCCTCACCGGCCGCTACCTGCGCGGCGATCTCTCGGTGACGCTTCCGCATCGAGAGCGCAAACCGAAGGGCTTTCTCACGGTCGTGGGGGCGCGCAAACACAACCTCAAGGGTATCACGGCCCGTTTTCCGCTCGGCCTGTTCACCTGCGTCACCGGCGTTTCGGGCTCGGGAAAAAGTACGCTCGTTCTCGAGGTGCTCTTTCATTCGCTGTCGCAGCTCCTGGGAACCAAGCAATCTGCCATCAGCCCTCAGCCGCCTTCCCGTCACGCGTCACGCGTCACGCGTCACGAAGAGGGGCGAAAAGTCCGGAGTGGAGATGCGGTGAGGCTTGACGGCTGTAAAGAATTGCAGGGTGTCGAGGCGCTCGACAAGGTGATCGACATCGACCAGTCCCCGATCGGCCGGACGCCGCGCTCCAACCCGGCGACCTACACGGGCCTGTTTACGTTCATCCGCGATGTGTTTTCGAATCTCCCGGAGTCGCGCGTCCGCGGGTACAAGCCCGGCCGCTACAGCTTCAACGTGAAGGGCGGTCGCTGCGAAGCCTGCCAGGGGGACGGCCTCATCAAGATCGAGATGCACTTCCTGCCGGACATCTATGTGACCTGCGAGGTCTGCAAGGGCCAGCGGTACAACCGAGAGACGCTGGACATCCACTATAAGGGCCGCAGCATCGCGGACATCCTGAACATGACGGTGGACGAGGCGCTGGAATTTTTTGAACCTATCCCGCTGATCAAGGCGAAACTGCAGACGCTGCATGACGTGGGGCTGCACTACATCAAGCTCGGCCAGTCCGCCACGACCCTGTCCGGCGGCGAGGCGCAGCGGGTGAAACTCTCGCGCGAATTGTCCAAACGCGCCACCGGCCGCACCCTGTACATTCTGGACGAACCGACCACCGGTCTGCATTTCGCCGACATCCAGCGCCTGCTGGACGTGCTCAACCGGTTGGTCGAAGCCGGCAACACGGTCGTGGTCATCGAACACAACCTGGACGTTATCAAGAACGCCGACTGGATCATCGACCTGGGACCGGAAGGCGGCGATCACGGCGGCGAGATCGTGGCCGAAGGAACGCCGCGGGAGATGGCCAAATCGAAGCGGTCGTACACGGGACAGGTGCTCCGAGAGGCGGGGATTGGAAGGTGAGTCGCCAGCTTGACATCTTGACATCACGGTATTTATGCTTTGATGCATGAGAACGACGTTGACGCTGGATGACGATGTGGCGGCTCAGCTTCGCCGGTTGCGGAAGGTTCGCAAGGAGGCGAAGCTGAAGGAGCTGATCAACGAGGCCCTCAGAGAGGGGTTGAAGCACCTGGCGGCGCCGGCAGGGCCACGGACGCCTTATCACACGGCAGCGGTGCCGCTCGGACGCTGTTTGATCGGCGGCATCGACGACGTTGCGGAAGTGCTGGCCGTCGCGGAGAACGACGCGTTTCGGTGATCCTGGTCGATGCGAACCTGTTGGTGTACGCCCATGTGTCGTCGCTGCCGCAACACGAGGCTGCACGAGCATGGCTGGATGCGCGACTCAATGGGACCGCTCCCGTCGGGTTGCCCTGGCCGAGTCTCCTGAGTTTTCTTCGACTGGTTTCCAACCCCCGGGTGTTTGAACGACCCGAACCGATGCAGGATGCCTGGCGGCAAGTGATCGAATGGCTGGATTGTTCCCCATCCTGGGTGCCCACGCCCACGGAGCGGCATCAGGAGGTCCTGGGTCCACTCCTTGCTCACGCCGCGGGACGCCCGAATCTGGTTCCCGACGCCCATCTGGCGGCCCTGGCCATCGAGCATGGTCTGGTGTTGTGCTCCACTGACGCCGATTTTTCCCGCTTCCCGGGGTTGCGCTGGGAGGACCCGATCACAGGTCGTTCGCGGTAGGCGGTGAGCCGGCCGGCAGTCCTTGCCTAAACCGGCCGTCTCGATATTCCGCGGTGGGGATGCCCGAGCCTTTGGCGCACCCCATGCAGCATGAAGTCGGAGATGGGCGAGGCGGGAAGAGTGCCGGGGGTGTGGCTCCGCCCTCTCGCGTCGGGTTTATTGTCATACCACGGAGCGATGCAAGAGTTCGAAAAGCTCGGCGCCTTTTATCTCGGCCGTCCGTATGACCCGGCCAAAAAGAAGCCCAAGCCGGGCTGGCTGCTCTACGACTCGAAGGATCTGGTCACGCATGCCGTCTGCGTCGGGATGACCGGGAGCGGCAAGACCGGCCTCTGCATCGGGTTGCTGGAAGAGGCCGCTCTCGACGGTATCCCCGCCCTGGTCATCGATCCGAAAGGCGACCTGGCCAATCTTCTCCTGACCTTCCCCGAGCTGCGCGCTGAAGACTTCGCGCCCTGGATCAATGAAGCCGAGGCGCGCAACAAGGGCCTGTCCCCGGCGGACTACGCCGGGCAGCAGGCGGAGTTGTGGAAGAAGGGCCTGGCCGAGTGGGGACAGGACGGAACCCGCATCCGGCGCCTGCGGGATGCCGCCGAGTTCGTCGTCTACACGCCGGGGAGTACCGCTGGCCTGCCGGTGTCGATCGTCAAGTCGTTCGCAGCCCCTTCGGGCGACATCCTCGACGACGCGGAACTCTTGCGCGAACGGATCGGCACGACCACGACCGGCTTGCTGGGTCTCCTGGGTATCGAGGCCGATCCGATCACGAGCCGCGAGCATATCCTCATCTCAACCATCCTGGAGACGGCGTGGAAGCAGGGACAGGACTTGGACCTCGCCACGCTGATCCGGCAGATTCAAGCGCCGCCGGTCTCTCACGTAGGCGTGCTCGATCTGGAATCGTTCTATCCTGCGAAGGACCGGTTCGCGCTCGCCATGCAACTCAACAATCTGCTGGCTGCGCCGGGCTTTTCGATTTGGCTGGAAGGCGACGCGTTGGACATCGGCCGGATGTTATACACCGCGGAAGGCAAGCCCCGGATCGCGATCTTTTCGATCGCCCACCTGAGCGACGCCGAGCGCATGTTTTTCGTCACGCTGCTGCTGAGCCAGACGCTGGGGTGGGTTCGTACCCGGGCGGGCACGACGATCCTCCGCGCCATCCTGTATATGGACGAGATCTTCGGCTATTTCCCGCCGGTCGCCAACCCACCTTCAAAGCAACCGCTGCTCACCCTGCTCAAACAGGCCCGCGCGTTCGGACTCGGCGTTGTACTGGCCACCCAGAACCCGGTCGATCTCGATTACAAAGGCCTGGCGAATGCCGGCACGTGGTTCATCGGCCGCCTGCAGACCGAGCGGGACAAAGCGCGCGTGTTGGAAGGACTCGAAGGTGCGGCGACCGGCGGCGGCAAGCGCTTCGACCGGCAAAAGATGGAACACCTGTTGGCCGGGCTGGGCAGCCGGATCTTCCTGATGCACAACATCCATGAAGATGCGCCGGTCGTGTTCGAAACCCGCTGGACGCTCTCCTACCTGCGCGGCCCGCTCACGCGCGACCAGATCAAGAAGTTGATGGACCCCGTAAAGCGTGATGCGTTAAGCGTGAGGCGTGAAACGTTAGGCGAGAGAGGTCAGAAGCCTCCGTCTACGCCTGACGCGTCACGCGTCACGCGTCACGTTTCACGTCCGTTGTTGTCGCCCGACATTCCACAATATTTCATCCCTGTCCGCGGCGCCCGTCCGACAGGCGCTGATCTGGTCTATCAACCGAGACTGCTGGGGGCGGCGCAGATCCGGATGGCGGACGCGAAGGTGGGTGCGGACGTCTCCCAGGATCGCGTGTTTCTCGTGCGGGTGACCGACGCGCCCGTGGCGGTGGACTGGGATGACGCCGCCGAAGCCGACGTGGCCGTGGCCGATCTTAAACGGGTGCCACAGGACCCGGCGCGGTATGAGTCGCTTCCCTCCTCGGCCGCCAAGAGGAAGAGCTACGATGTGTGGAGCAAGGACTTCGCCAACTGGCTCTACCGCGCTCAGAAGATCGAGTTGTTCAGGAGCCCGTCGTTGAAGGAGGTGTCCAAGCCCGGCGAGACCGAACGGGATTTTCGCATCCGGCTCCACCAGCTCGCGCACGAGCGGCGGGATCAGGTGACGGAGCAACTCCGCGGCAAGTACGGACCCAAGATGGCCGCGTTGCAGGACCGTCTTCGCCGCGCCGAACAGGCCAAGGAACGGGAAGCCGAGCAGGCCAAGGCGCAACATCTGCAGACGGCGATCTCATTCGGCTCGACGGTGCTGGGCGCGTTTCTCGGCAGAAAGACGATCAGCGCGACCACGCTGGGGAAGGCCACGACCGCGGCGCGGGGCATCGGCCGGTCCATCAAGGAAGCCCAAGACGTCGCCCGCGCCGAGGAAAACATCGAGGCGATCCGCAAGCAGCTCGCCGATTTGGAGATGCAGTTTCAGGCGGAAACGGACACCCTGCTGTCCAAGATCGATCCACTAACCGAACCGCTCGAGACCATCGCGCTCCGGCCCACCAAGACCAATATCGCCGTCCGCCTGGTCGCGCTCGCCTGGGCGCCGCATTGGCAGGACGCCCACGGCGCGCTGACGCCCGCGTATTAATCCTGATCCGAAATTCTTTCCGACCGTGAGCCCTCTCTGCTCCTCGCCCCCTTAGGGGAGAGGCCGGGAAGCGGGGAAAGGCGCTTTTGCCGAGACAAATATGTTCGGATCAGGGTTAGTCCTGATCGGAAATTCTTTCCGACCTTAAGCCCGCTCTGCTCCTCGCCCCCCTTGGGGGAGAGGCTGCGGTAAGGGGGTTCTTCTCGCACACCACCCTCACCTGTCTCCTTTCCCTCACGCGGGAGGGAGAGGAGCCTTTCGGGAACCGGGGAAAGGCATTGTTGCCGAGACAAATATCTTCGGATCAGGGTTAACTCTGTCTGAAACCAGTCTGCAGCAAATAGCAAACGGCCGGTAGCTTCACCCCCACCCGCCCCTCACTCGACTGAACCCTCGGCGCGGGTTCAGTCGAACGATTGTCGAAGGCCCCCTTCAAGGGGGAGGGGAGGGTGGGGCATTCCGCGGGGTAAGCCTCGAGCTCATGACGGCCAGTTCTGAGCTGTTCGCCGCTCGCTGCCGGCTCATGGTTGAAGGGAGGCGGTGCCGCAATCCGTTCGGACCTTCTCCGGATCGATCGCCTGTTTCTCCAACTTGGCTCGACGCAGGTGCTGCAAGGTGCAGCGGATGGCTCCCGCGTACTTGGCCGCGATGGTCTCTCCGACCCAGACTCCCTGGACGACCTGCGCCTTGGTCAATTCCGACAACGTGGCGATGTTCGCGACGGTTTCTGCGGTGTGTCCGTTGATCACCGATCCGTCCTCCGGCGAAAACCCCTTGGCTGCGTCCTCTTCCCCTCGCCGCTCCATGTAGCGTCGCTCCGCCTGGCTGGTGCCGTTGAGCACGAACACGAACAGGTGGTCGTCATGTTTTCCCACGGTGCCGTAGATGTGCGAATGCTGCTGGAAATAGGGTTGCACCAGGCTGTGGTCGTCCTCGGGGTGATAGCTGGTATCGGTGTAGATCCGATAGAGATGTAAACGGAGCGCCTGGTACGAAGCGGAACTCGCGTCTTTCAGGAGTTGAAAGCGGAACCGTTTTTCGCCGGAGTCCGTGTCCTTGTCCTCCCTGCTGGCGTCCGAAATGATGAGGATGTCCGGCTTCGAAGGCTGGCTGTCCGACAAGAGGAACTGCCGCAGGCCCTCCAACCCCAGGTTCTCCACGACGCCTCCGTCCATATAGTGCCGGTTGCCGACTTTTTTCGGCTCGAAGGCTCCTGGAAATGCGCCGCTGGCGGCTACGGCGTCGGCGAGACGGACGTCCGCTGTCCCCGACGCGCGATCGCTGGAGAAGACTTCCCGTTCACCCGAGACATAATCAGTGACGTTGACCAGCAGGGTCGGGGTCCTGATCTGACTGAGGCGCGTGTCGCCGAAGTAGAGATGGGCGAAGTGTCGCGCATAGGTGTCGCTGTCGCTTCTCCCCGGCATCACGAGCGCGCCGAACAGGTTCCACAGATGGAACAGATCGTTCGGGAGACCGGGCTTCTTCCGGCTGAGCAGCTCCGCGAAGTCCTGCGGGGTGTGCCCCATCGCGTAGTACGAGCCGATGATCGAGCCGCCGGATACCGTCGAGAGGTAATGAATCGGGATGCGGTGCGCTTCCAACGCTTTGAGCACTCCCGTGTGAATCGACGCCGCTCGGTATCCGCCCCCGGAAAGCGCGACCGCGATCGTCACGTCGGGCGCTTCCGCTTGCCGAAGGTGTTCCCGTTCCTCGTAGACGGTCGGGTTCGGCGCCCGGTTCTGACGCGGGCTGATCCAAAAACTCAACGGATCGTAGGCCAGCGACGCGATCGTCCAGGCGACCAGGATGGAACTCCCGATCGTGAAGCTCCGCATCATGAGTTTTTCCGTGCGCGCTCCCTCCGTGATGAGAGGCCGAACGATCAGCCAGCCCACCACGCCCCAACCGACCGCGATCGCCGCTCGTTCGGCCACCTGGTGAAATCGAAGAAGAGCGTAGAGTCCCACGAGCGCATACAAAACGGCGAACAGTCGGCGACCGTTCCCCGCCAGCGCGCGCACCAGTCGCACCTGATCCTTGCCCGCCACCCGGCGGAACCTCCAGAACCAGTACCCCGCCATCAACACACACCCCCAGAAACAGATAGAGATAGGGAGTGATCAGGTCGAACTTCCAGGCGAGTCCCAGCACCGAGGTGATGGCGAGCAGATCGGAGAGGAGATTCTTGACGGTGAACGGAGGACGCCTGAGCCGCTGCCAGGGACCCGGTTGCGGCGCCGGCGGCGGGACTGCTTTGGTGCCGGCTGTGTGGACGACGTGCTCGGTCATAGACGCTCCTTCTGTTGCCGTCACGATCGACGGGTTTCGAAGAATCCGATGATCCGATGCCGGGATTTGCCGACGACCTTCTGCGCCGCCTTGATCAGCAGCGCGCCGTGGCAGTCGTTTTTGATCTTGAACAGCGTGGGAATCAGGTTCACCGCCTGCTTGATCTGCTCCGGCGTGGCGGTGCGCGGGAACTCGTTCCGGCAGGCGTCCGGCAGGTCGCCGTATCCTTCCCAGTCGGCGTCGGTGTGCTTCAGCACCACGAACCGCAGGTTGCCGAACTCGGGCAGCACGCCGCCCCGCACGCGCAGGCTGTGCCAGAGCATCGCCTGGTAGCTGTTGGCCCGTTCCTCCATGATACCGACGATCCGGGAGGGATCGTCCTTGAACACTCCGAAGCCTTTGGGGGTACCGTCCAATTCATACCGTCCCGCGTCGAACGGGAACGAAGCGTCGATCACGATGATCAGGCCCTTGCGCGTCTCGCCCGGGTCGGGAGAGATTTTCATCAGGAACACCGTGGTCAACGATTCGGTGCCCAGGTTGTTGAACAAGCCGCCGTCGCCGATGTGATGATAGGTGCCGGCTCCCGCCACGTGATAGGTCACCGGGCCGACGACGGGCGGGAAGGAGGCGGAGGTCGCGACGGCCGACGAGAGCCGGAGGCTGCGGGGATCGCCGCCGATCTCCTGGAACGTGGAAGGTAGGAACTGCTCCTTCGCTCCCTCGAGGCTCTTGGCGATGAGGGCAAGCCCTTCTTCCGTCACCCGACCCGGCCGGCTCTTGAGATCCGCGATCAGCCGGCCGACGAAGTCATAATCGAACTCGGACGCCGGCAACGTCGTGAGCACGAAGCGCCGCCCGGTATTGTAAGACGTGCCGTTCAGGATCACGCGCGGGCTGTCGCCGCGCAGTTCGCGCTCATACAGTTGCGAGAAGGTCATGCCGCCGAGAAAGCCGACGTCCCAGACGTCCGCGAACGAGTAGGCGAACTTCGAAGGGTTGAACGCCCGAAACTGAAGGACCTGGCGGATTGCAGCCCGGAGCTGGAAGTTCGTCTGCATGTCCAGTTTGAAGGACTCGAAGAACCGACGGTACGCCGGCGAGAGACCCTGTTCGCCGAGCACCGGCTCGGATTTCGGCGGTTTCTTTGCGACGTAGTAGGCCGTCGCCAGGCTGCCGCCGGAGGCGCTGGAGATGTACCCGACCGTCTCCAACACGCTCCGCGGACCCTGGGCGGTTTGAACGGGGACCTCGGCCAATGCTTCCAGGGTGCCGGCGGCGAAGACCGCCGCGCGACTGCCGCCGCCGGACACGGCCAAGCCAACCAGCAGGTTCTGTTCAGGCGGCGCCGCGAAGAGGGGCGGGCCGCCGTACGAGGGGAGTGTTTCGATCTGCGCAAAGCAACCGGTCGTAAACAACGCCAAGCCGAAGCCCAACCACGTGAGCGGACTCATATGATCCTCCGTCATTTTCCCGCCATGCCTGCTGCAATGAAATAGCCGTGAGTCGCCAGCTATCAGCCGTCAGCTCACCCTCACCCCAGCCCTCCCCCATCGAGGAGGAGGGAACACATCAGCACTTCCCTCTCCCCCGGCGGGAGAGGGTTGGGGTGAGGGGCGACTTTCATGCTGCAGGGTGGCCGCCCTGCGTGCAGAAGGACTGCCTTCACGCGTCCGTTGCTCGGAGAGGGCCAGCGCGTTGGCGCTCGGTGGGGGCTGGGCGGTCAGGCTGTCCACCGTTTCTCGTGTGCCTGCCAGGGTCTCGTGGTTCGTGCCGAACGCGCCAGCGGCGCACCTGCGAACACGTCACGAACCGCCGCCGCGTGGCGGACAAGACTGTGCGCATCGAGCGCAGGTGGTGAAGAACGAGGTGCCGGCAGAGTTGACGGGTGGCGCCGGACACTGCGGCACCCGGCGTTTCGACTCGACTCCGTACCATCTCGCTCGTGCGTGGCAGACTGATGGACGAGGATGATGCCGAGTCGGCGGCTCAATGCTTGCGATCCTTTTGTATCAGCTTGTCGGTCCAGGCCAGCAGGATGGCGGAGCCCAGGAATGTCATGTGGATGAAGATCTGCCACTTGATGTGTTCGGGCGGCACGTTGCTCACGTTCACGAAGGCTTTCAGGAGATGAATGCTGGAGATGCCGATCAGCGAGGCCGCCAGCTTGACCTTGATGGTGCCCGGGTCCACATGGCTGAGCCAGTCCGGCCGGTCTCGGTGCCCCTCCAGGTCGAGCTTGCTGACGAACGTCGCGTAGCCGCCGATCACGACCATCGTCAGTAGGTTGGCGACCATCGTGATATCGACGAGGGACAAGACGCCGAGCATGAAAATCGTTTCCGTCAGTTCGCGGATGTTGTGGATCATCTCCCACAGCTCGACCAGGAACTTGTACGCGTAGAGCAGTTCGGCGACGATCAGGCCGGCATAGAGCGGCGCTTGAATCCACCGGCTGGCGAACACGATAACCTCGAATCCGCGCTCGACGCGGCCGGCGACGTCCGTGGTCGCCGCAGTTGAGGTCGTGGCCGTGCCCGGTGAGTGAGTGGAATGCGTCACGTTGGACATGCTGTCTTCTCGCTGATCGGCGGATCGCGTTCGCTGCACGGGGTGACGGGCGGAAGGATCAACGGGTCTCTACACGTTCGGACGTCTACCGTATCCGGCTGCATTCAGGGGCCGTATCCTAGTGAGACAACGGCCATCTGTCAATTCGCTCCGGCAAACGAGACAGCGCCGCCTGCCGCCGAAAAGGCTTCAAGGGAGCCGGGCGGAGGGAATGGAATAAACGAACCCCGGGCGCGGCTGGTCCGGCGACGATTACAGCGTAGGCAGCAACGACTGTCGCGCGTGGAGCCCCCGAAATGCCGGCTCCGCGCCGATGTCAGTGTGTTCGCACGGTGTATTGAGTGACCGCCCTCATCCCTCTGGCATAGAGAGCGGCAGCCTGTGCGCGACGCGAAATGTTGAGCTTGTCGTAGATATTGGCGAGATAGTTCTTGACGGTTTTTTCGCTCAGGTCGAGTTCGGCCGCGACTTCCTTGTTGGTCTTACCCTCCGCGACCAGCGTCAGGACACGCTGTTCCTGCGCGGTCAGGCTCTCCGGCCCAGTCCTAGGTTTCGTGGCGAGGACAGGTTTCATCTCGAACGCCCGCCCTGCGATCGTCCTGTCGAAAACCGTCCGGCCTGCCGCAATCGCTCGCACCGCGCTGATCAGGGCCGCGCTGCTCGCGAACTTGGAAAGATAGCCGTGGGCGCCGGCTAACGCGGCGTCGAGGACAAGGTCTTCCTCGGTGAAGGCGGTGAGCATTAGGACACGGGTTTCGCGGCAGACTCTCCGGATATCCCGGCAGGCTTCGATGCCGCTGCTCCGTTTCAAACGCACGTCCATCAACACGAGATCGGGTGTCAGGCGAACGATTTCCCGGACCGCTTCCGTTCTGGCGCCCGCTTCACCGACGACGGTGATGTCGGGAGCGGATTCCAGGATGGTCCGTAATCCGGCCCGCACGACTTCGTGATCGTCTACGATATACACGTGAAGGGATTTGCCGCTGTGCCTGTCCATGGGTTCCTCCGACTAGGGGTAAAAACCGGGCAGTTTCTTCCCTCCAGCATGCCAAAGAAAACCGGCCGGCACACCTGGCGACTCCGCCAGGTGACAAAACATGGAATTTCGACCATCACGGGTTCCCTGACAGCGCATTCTTGCGCACAAGAAGGGAGGCGGTCATGGAGGGCTGGAGGAAGATCGCGTTTTATGAGGGGCGGTTTTTGGTCAAAACGCTCACGGAGCGACAAGATCTTGTGGAGGCCTATCGGTTGCGCCACAAAGTCTTTGTCGACCGGCTGCAATGGGTGCCGGCCTCGCCCATCGAATTGGAGGTGGATTCTTATGACGCTTGGGCAACATCGGTCGGTCTGTTCATGGACAATGGGACCCTGGCGGGCTTGTTTCGTATCCTGGCGCCGCCCGGGCCGTTCATGTTGGAGTCGGAGTTCCGACCCTGTTTGCTTCCCGGATATCGTCTTCGGAAAGAGCCGGATACGGTGGAAATCACACGGCTGACTGTGGATCCGGGCATTCACGATAAGGGACTCTCGTCCCGTATGATGCTGGCGTTATTCAAAGGCGTGTATCAGTGGTCGATCTTCAACGATGTCCGGTACCTCTATATGGTCGTCGAGAAGCGGTTTCTACGTGTGCTCCGCGCGATCGGCTTTCCCTGCGAGCCGATCAGCCCGGTCGTGACGCTGCCGCCGGCCGGTGCGGTTTCCGTGGCGGCGATGTTGGACTGGGATCAGTTCCGAGCGGAGAGCGCGCGGAAGCACCCGGAGTTGTTGCAGTGGATTACGACGCTGGACAACGCGGAGGTTCGTGGCGAGGCGGCCGCGCTACAGACAGCCGAGGTCAAGGCAGAGCATACGGTCCCGATCAGCGGAGAATTAGTGAAGGCCTGAGACAGGAATCGAACTGCAGAGCGAAGGAACGGCGGTCAAGTGGCCGTCAAGACGCCGCTTTCGACGGCCATCGCGACCGCCTGGGTTCTTGAAGTCACGTCAAGCTTGATGAAAATGCTCTCGATATGGAAGCGGACGGTGCGTTCGGTGACACCCAGGATGCGAGCGATCTCCCAGTTGGTCTTTCCGTCCTTCATCCAGTTGAGGACGGCAAGTTCGCGGGAGGAGAGGCCGTTTACGCGGTTGTAGGCGGGGTTCGGCACGTTCTTGACCAAGGCTTGGTGCAGATGGTGGATGACGTATTCCAGAATGCCTGCGTAGCGCTGGTTATCGCTGGATTCGCCGCCGGCGAAGGAGAAAAAGCTCGCCAAACCGCGCCGGGCTTCCAGCGAGCCGGTCGTGACGCCGTTCACCAACCCGAACGATTTCGCATCTTCGATGAATTCTTTCTGCTTGGTGGTGGTCACGTTCTGATACGTATGCTCCCAAACCTGTGTCTCCAGGCTGGTCATGAGAGAATTCAGAACAGGATCGACTTGCGCATACCCATTTTGGGCGTATCGGTGGAGCCAGTCGTTGGGGTAACTGATGTTGAGCACGTTCGCAAATTCTTTAACCCGCCCAGTCTGGTCTACACGCACCAGCCCCCCGATGATGTGAGGGCAGGGCACAATGTTTTGGAGAAGGCGCAGCACACCGACTACGTCTTCGTTGGTTTCGGCCTCAACGGAATAGTGGAAGATTTCGAGAAAGTCCTGAAGTTCGCGCTTGGAGAAGTCGGTGAAGAGTCTGGCGGGGAAAGGCGTTCTGAACTGCCCCATCGGTCACCCTCCCGTAAACCGAATACTCGAGCCGGGGTGGTTGTTCACCGTCACGCTGGGGAGCGGAGATATGCGTAAGACTCTTCCGGAGACGGCCGGATTATAGTCCCCCGCCGTTCTCGGCGCAAGAGTCGCTCCCCTTCACGCGGAAGCATTCCGACTGAGGAGAGATCTACGTAAGTTATCGGCTTACAACGAACGGTTAAGTTTGAGACAGCGCCTTCCGAACCTCGACCGCCGTCTTGCTGTCGAGGCCCGCGTGCTTCAGTTCTTCGTCCGTCGCCTGAGCGATGGCTTCCAGGCTGCCGAAGGTCTTGAGCAGAGTGTTCCGCCGGATCTCGCCGATCCCGATGATCTGGTCGAGCCGTGACGCGACCAGGGCGTTTCCTCGGAGCTTTCGATGGTAGGCGATGGCAAACCGGTGGGCCTCGTCGCGAATGCGTTGGAGCAGGTGTGTGGCGGGCGAAGACGGATTGAGTATGACGGGGTTTTTGCGGCCGGGGAGAAAGACGCGCTCTTCTTTCTCGCCGCGGGCCTTGGCCAGCCCGATGATCGGCAGCTCCGCGCGCCCGACTTGCTTCAAGCCCTCCATCGCGGCGGCGAGTTGGCCCAGCCCGCCGTCGATCAAGACGAGGTCCGGCAGCGGCAGATCTCCGGTGGTTCGGCCTTGCTCACCACAGGCCTGGCCGTAACGCCGCATCACCGCTTCCCTCATGCTGGCGAAGTCGTTCGCTCCCGCGACGGTCCGGATGCGGAACTTCCGATAGTCCGATTTCTTGGCCTGGCCGTCCTCCCACACGACGAGCGAGGCGACCGACTGGTCGCCCATCGTGTTGGAGATGTCGAATCCTTCGATGCGGCGCGGAACCTTGTCGAGGCGGAGTAAGCGCTTCAGTTCCTCCGTCGCCAGGCGATCGGTCTCTTCGTCGCGGAGATGGTCGGCGAGAGCCGCGGCCGCGTTTTCCTCCGCGAGTTGGACTAACTGGTGTTTCTTTCCCCGCTCCGGCGCGAACACCCGCACGGTCTCGCCTTTTTTCTCGGACAACCACCGCTCGATCAGCGGCGCGTCCCCCAACTCGGTCGGGACCAGCAACTCCTTCGGCGGGAGACCGTCCTTGTTGTAAAACTGCTCGATAGCCGACCGGACGAGTTCTTCGTCGCTCGCCTCCGCCGACTCGGTCCAGAAAAAATCCTTGCGCCCGATCAGCAGGCCGCCGCGCACGAACAGCATCTGGAGATCGACCGCCGTTCCCTGCCGCGCCAGCCCGATGACGTCCTGGTCCGTCGAAGCGGTCTGGGTGATCCGCTGTTTCTCCAAGGTCCGCTCGATCTTGAAGATCCGGTCGCGCAGCCGGGCCGCCTCTTCGAAGTCTTCCCGCTCGGCCGCCGCGTGCATGTGGGCGCGCAGGTCTTCCAGCAACTCGGTGTCGCGCCCTTCCAGGAATTGCCGGACCTGCTTGACGATCCGGTGATACTCGTCGCGGGTCTGGTTGCCGATGCAGGGCGCCATGCATCGCTTGATCTCGAACTCAATGCAGGCGCGCTCGGCCTTTCCGTCGATGTCGATCTCGCAGGTGGCGAGGGGGAACACCTTGCGGATGACCTTCAGGGTTTCGCGCAGGGCGCCGGACGGGGTGTACGGGCCGTAGTAGAGCGCGCCGTCTTTCTGCACGCGGCGGACGATCGACAGACGCGGGAAATTCTCCTTGATCGGCAGGCGGAGGTAGGGATACTGCTTGTCGTCGCGGAGGACGACGTTGAATCGGGGACGGTGGCGTTTGATCAGGTTGCTTTCGAGGATGAGGGCTTCGAGTTCCGATCGGGTGACGATCGTTTCAATGTCCGCGACCTGACCGACCAGCACGGTGGTTTTCGGCGTGTGATCGCTCCCGCGCTGGAAGTACGACCGCACGCGGTCGGCCAGCACGGTGGCCTTGCCGATATACAGGATCTCCCCCCGCCGGTTCTTCATCAGGTAGACGCCCGGCTGCTCGGGAAGGCGGTCGAGCTTGGATTGGAGTTCAGGGGTCATTGGTCAACGGTTAAGATGGTCAATGGTCAACAGTCAATGGCAATCGGCTTGCTTCGTTGCCCCCAATGAGTAATGACCATTGACTATTGACCACTTGTTGGCCTGCCGATGCTGCGAATGTATCCGTTCAGAAGGCGCAAAAACGTTACCAGTTCGCGGTGTAAGTCTTGGGCTACCTCCTTTTTCAGATAACGCTCATCTTGGCACGCAATGAGATGGTCAATCAACTCATAGGCCGAGCCCCTGGAGATGCGACAACACTGAACATTCTCCTTGAAATGAGAACGCCCATATCCTTCCGCAGCGTTCGAAGTCAGTGAGACTGCAGCCCTTCTGATCTGCGCTGATAGGTTATAGCGTTCACAATCAGGGAGTCGGTTGGCTACTCCATAAAGCTGGCTGCGAATCCTTCTTCCTACTTGCCAGACTTCCAAGTCCTGGAATGTCTTGACCCTATTGCCTCTGGTTTTGTCCGTTCCCATTGACCCGTGACCAATGACCGTTGACTCGTCAGCGTAATGTGCGCACGAACGCCGGGCTCAGGGTGCCGCGCGCCACTTCCGCGACGGGTCCCTGCATGGTGAGGGCGAAGTCCCGGTCCACGTCGATGCGCAAGGCGCCGCCCGGCATCCTGACGGTGACCGGGCTCCGCACCAGGCCCAACCGCACGGCCGCGCTGGCGGCGGCGCAGGAAGAGGACCCGGAGGCTTGGGTCTCTCCCGCGCCCCGTTCCCAGATCAGTATGAAAATGTCCCGAGGACCGGTCGGCACGGCGAGCTGGACGTTGGTTCGTTTGGGGAAGAGCGGATGATTTTCGAGTTCCGGACCGAGGAGGAGAAGTTCGTCTCGCGTCCACTCCGCTCCCTTCGGCTTGAAGACGACGCAATGGGGATTGCCGACGCTGACGCCGGTAAAGCGGAGGTCTTGTCCGGCGACCGTGATCGGCTGGTTAATCAGCTCGTCCACGGACAGTTTGCATGGGAGCGCGTCGGGCTCGAAGGAGGCCCGCCCCATCTCGACCGTCACGGCGCTGGCCTCTCCATACCGATCCAGATGCAGCTCGACCGCAACCCGTCCGCCCTTCGTGTCCACGCTGAAGGTTTTCCGGCGGACGCGGCCGGTCGCATGCAGATAGCGGGCGAAGATGCGCAGGCCGTTGCCGGATTTTTCCGCTTCGCTGCCGTCGGGATTGAAGATGCGCAGGCCGAAGTCGGCGTTCTTGGAGGGGACGGGCGCGAGAATGCCGTCGCCGCCCAGGCCCCAATGGCGGTCGCAGATCGCCCGGACGTTGGCGGGCGTGAGTTTGAACGACAACTCCTTCGGGTCCATCACGAGATAATCGTTACCGAGGCCGTGGCCACGGTAGAAGGCGTTCTTCATCTTCGATCCTTTCATTGGGAAAACGGTCACTGGTCATTGGTCAAGGGTCATCGGCCGTTTCACCATTGACTGTTGACCATTGGCCGATGACATTTCTCACACGATCGCCGTGCCCGGCGGCCGTTCGATCAATTCGATCTCGTAGCCGTCGGGAGCGTCGATAAAGATGAAGCGGCTGCCGGAGGAGGTCCTGGTCGGACCGTCGGTGATCCTGACCTGCTTGGCTTCAAGAGCCCGGATCGTGTCATCCAGGTTGTCGACTTCGAACGCCAGATGGACCAAATCCTCCTGGACCTTGACCGGGCCGCTCGGCGGAAAGCTGCACAGCTCGATCAGTTCTTCGCCGTTGGGCGCCTTAAGAAAAGCCAGGTGCGAGCCGCGCGGCGACGTTTTCCGCTCCAGGACTTCAAGACCCAGTACGTCGGTGTAGAACTTGATCGTCTCATCCATGTCGCTGACGCGCATGCGGGTGTGCAGCAGTTTTTTGACGCGCATGGCAGGCCTCTCAATCACTGGTCAACGGTCAAGGTCATTGGTCAATGGGTCACAGAGGGACTACCAAGGGCTCCGTTCTGCATGAGCGCTTGTGATTTGCATTCGCCTTGTCGTCGGCCGCCAATGACGATCTTCACATCCAACCCTGATCCGAAATTCTTTCCGACCTTGAGCCCTCTATTCTCCTCGCCCCCCATTGGGGGAGAGGCTGCGGTGAGGGGGTTCTTTTTGGATACCACTCTCACCTGTCTCCTCTCCCTCCCGCGCGAGGGAGAGGATCCTTTCGGGAACCGGGGAAAGGCATTGTTGCCGAGAGAAATATTTTCGGATCAGGGCTAACTCTTAACCGTTGACTAATGACCGTTGGCATCGGTCAACCGTTCTCCCTCGCCGGCCCCGCGGTTTTGCGCAGCAGAATCTCCGCCGAACCGGGAATCAGGAAATTCGGCATGGGCCCGATCTCCTGATAGCCGTGTTTCCGATAAAACCGCCGCGCGCCCTCATTGAAGTCGGATACGCAGACGAAGACGTTTTTCGTGCGCGCGAAGACGATTCGTTCCAGGTGAGCCAGCAGCGCGGCTCCCAAGCCCCGACCTTGCGCCCACGGGGCGACGGCGAGCAACTCCAGATAGTCCCCCATGAGAAATTTCTGGCGGACCAACGCCACACCCGCCACGGCTCCGTCCAGTTCGATGACATACCCGTCGCGGCCCTTCGGCAGCGGTGTGAAAATGCGGTTCCAATCGGCTGCCGTGTAGTTCAGCCGCTTCCAGGGGTCGGAATCGCTGAGGAATCGAACGACCGGTTCCCGGTCCTCCGGTTGAAACGCCCGGATCATCGGGGCGGCTGCGGAGCGTGGTTCACGCATGCGAGAAGCTTCGAGACGGTGGCCGGGATCAGCCCGCGTTCGGGCAACAGAACCTGCACCAGGTCTTCGATCACGGCACGGGTGTGCTTCCCTTTGCCGTTGGCATGGAAAACGATCACGCTGCCGTGTTTCACCCTGGCCTTGAGACGCGCCAGGATCTGTTCGCGAGTCAGTTGCGGGTCCGGATCGCCGGACTCGACGTTCCACAGAACAAACCGAAGCCCCAGGGACCTCACGACTTCCACCGTGAGATCGTTGAACTCTCCGTAAGGCGGCCTGAATAGCGACGCCTCGCGGCGGTATTTGGTCTTGAGCAGCGTGACCGGCCCGAGAATTTCCCGCCGCTGCTCCTCTTCCGTGTGCATCGGCAAGTGCGCGTGCACGTCCCCATGTGTTCCGATTTCGAAGAACGGCACGGTCAACAGCGCTTGCACTTCCGTATCGTGCTTGGCCATCCACTTGCCGGACAGAAAGAAGGTGGCGGGGATCTGCTTGGACACCAGGAACCCGATCAGGTCCGCGTCGTAGCCGGGCCCGCTTCGCACCGGACAGAGGTCGAAGGTCAAGGCAACGGCGTGACAGGTTGGCGGTCCGGATTTGATGACCTGCGCCTGTCCGGGAGCGACCGCCCAGACGAGTGCCACCAGCGCCGTCAGGCCGGCCGCGGCGCGGCCCGCACCATGTCCTCTGATACCCGGCATGGGTGTGAGTATACCTGAAGGAAGGACGCGGGGTAAGGCTGCCGCGAGGTCTTCGTTGGAGTGCGCGGTCGCCGGCCTGATCGCATCATACACGGCGGGAGTTGCCGGCGTTTCGCGGGGAGTGTGGAGCGGGTCCCGTTGACGGTCGATCCGGGCGGCTGCTAGGGTGCGCAGGGAGGGAATTCTCCAGATGCGCGGCCCGGATTGGCAGGTCGGTCGGATACTCGGCATCCCCATTAAAGTCCACGCGTCCTGGTTTCTCGTCTTTCTGTTTGTCACCTGGACGCTGGCGACCGGCTATCTGCCGGCGGCCTTGCCCGGCCACTCCGCCGGGCGCTATTGGGCGATGGGCGGCGTGTCCGCCGTGCTGCTCTTCGCCTCGGTCTTGCTCCACGAACTCGGCCATTCCTATGTGGCTCTGCGCTATCGCATTCCCATCGGGCAGATCACGCTGTTCATCTTCGGCGGGGTCGCGCAGATGCGTCGGGAACCGCCTGGTCCGCGAGCCGAGTTTCTCATTGCGATCGCCGGCCCGCTCGTGAGTTTCATCCTGGGCGGGCTGTGCTTCGGACTGGTGTCCGTGGCCGAAGCGACGCCCGGCGCCGGTCAATTTCAGGGTCTTCTGGTTCTCGCCGTGATGGTGGGACAGACCAACATCCTGCTCGGGGTGTTCAACTTGCTCCCCGGATTGCCTCTGGATGGGGGGCGGGTGTTGCGGGCTGGCCTGTGGGCGTGGACCAAGGACTTCTATCGGGCCACGAGCCAGGCTTCGCTGGCCGGGCTGTGGTTCGGGGGGGTGTTGTCGCTGCTCGGCGGCCTGTTGGTCTTTGGCGCCTTGGCCGGCGCGTTACCGGGCGCACTCGCGACGAACGGCGGGTGGATCGTCCTGATCGGCGCGTTTCTGTTCGCGGCCGCGCGCGCCAGTCGCCGCCAAGCGGCGCTGAAGGCCGCGCTCTCGGCCGTTGCCGTGCGGGATCTCATGGTCCGCACCGTGGCGACGATCAGTCCGGACCTGACGATAGAAGATGCCGTCAACCGCTGGTTCTTGCACTATGGCTACGGCGGGTTCCCGGTGATGCAGGACGGGTATCTCGTCGGTATGGTCACGGTTCGCGAGATCCGCGCCGTCCCGACATCGCTGTGGGCGTGGCGGCAGGTGCATCACGTGATGCGGCCCTGGAGGCCGGAGATGGCGGTGACATCGGATTGCTCCGCGATTCAGGCGCTGGAACGGATGGTGCAGGAGGGCGAGGATCGATTGGTGGTGGTCGATGATGGGCGACTGGTCGGCCTGGTCACACGCTCTGCGATCGGGCGGTATCTGCAATTACGAGGATTCGGGACTTAGGCGAGAGGCAAGAGACAAGGGGCTAGAAGCTGGAACATTCCTGCCCCTAGCCCCTAGCCTCGTGCCCCTGGCCCTGCACGTTTTCAGTCGTCCGTCCGCGCGACCGAGAGGTTTTGCGCGATCGCCACGCGCACGAGATGGACGGCGAGCATGAGGCCATAGACGACGCAGAAGAAATTGAAGGCGACCCGGTAGAAATCCACCAGCAGGACGGGGAGGAAGAGCGCGAACAACAGGCTAGCGATCAACGTCGCGAAGGTCAGACGCCGGCAGAATTCGTACGACGGTTCGCGGTCGATCGGTTTCAACGCCTTGGCATACCGCTGGGCGCGCTGCAGTCGCGCTTCGCGCAGGCCCGCTTCCCCCGGTCCCCAGTAGCGCAACGCCACGTAGCCCCCGATGATCATCACCCAGGGGGAGAACCAGAGCGGCCAAAACCGGTGTCCGCCGTACGGCTCGGACGTGAGCAGCACGGCGAACGACGGCGCGTACAGCAATCCGAGCACGAGCGGAAGGACCCGCTCATCCCCCAGCCTCCCGCCGTTCGGCCCGCCGTGGATCAATTCCCGCTCGAAGAGCGGATACCCGTACTTCAGAACGACCAGGGCGATCGCCGCGCTCATGGTCTTGTCGGGGATATAGCGGATACAGGTCTGCAGCCAATTGACCACCGTCCAGCCCAGACTCTGCCCGTAGCCCAGCCCGAACCACACGTCCACATGCGCCTCGATCGCCTGCTGCCATTCCACCACGATCCGGCTGAGCGTCTCCGCCACCCGGGGATTGAGGGCGAAGACCGCGTTCTCTCCCAGCGCGGACTGCACCAACGCGCCGGGCACGCTCATGACGACGGCGCCGAGCGCGCCGAAGGTGAGCAGAAACCAGACGTGGGAGAAGGCCGAGCTGCGGCCGGTGCGCAGATACTTGCTGAAGCTGGCGCGCCGGGCCATGAAGCCCCAGAAGAATCCGCCCGCCATGTTCACCAGTGACCAGGGGAAGATGATGACGTCGGCTCCGGTCTCCGGAAACAGCAACCAGTTCACCACAGAATTCGACAGCAGCGCGACGATCGCCCCCCACCAGGGCCCCAGGAGAAACGCGGCCAGCGCGGTGCCGGTCATGTCGAGGAAGAGAATGCTGTGCAGATGCCGGCTAAGGGTGAGGCCGAGATAGTTCAGCAGGACCCCGGCGGCCACGATCACGCTGGTCTCGTAGAGGAAGAGATAGGACGCCTTTTCCAGGATCTTTGAGCTGACCGTTTCCGTGCGGGAGACCGGCTCCCCCTGGGCGCGGCCTTCTACGGGCGTCTGTTTGTTCGCTTTGGTCGTGCGCAGCCGATCCTGGATCGTCAGCAACTTGTCCATGAACGACAGGACGGCCGCGACGAATCCGATGATCGCTCCGGCGAAGAGCAAGAACTCCCGATTCACGATTTCCAGCATATGCCCCGCTCGTTTCTCAAAACCGACCCCAATTTTATCCAGGAAGCCGATTTCCTGCCAGGAAAAGGCCGGAAGGCGGCGGGCCGGGAAAACCCGTCGAAAGCCGGGTGGAAGAACTCGACCTGTCGGCGGACACGATCAGGGAGAGGAGGGCGGAGCCGTGTGAAGCTGGAGGTGGCGGACGATGACTGCGCCGAACAGCAACAGGCTTGCGGAATAGTACACCCAGAGCAGGAGGATGATGACATCCAGCAGCGAGCCGTACAGGCGGCCGTAAATCGTGGCCTGTTCGCCGTAGGCGACGAACAGCAGTTTTGCCAGGACCCAGAGCAGGCTGAACAGCAACCCGCCGGCCGCCGCGTCGCGCAGGCGTGGGCGTTGTTGCGGCAAGTAACGGTAGAGACAGGTCACCGCGGCCAGGCTCAGGATGAACGGCAGGGTGTAGGCGAGGACGAAATCATGGGCGGCGACCGCGACCAGGTCGATGCTCCACAAACGGGGCGCGTGGGCGACGAGGGCGTCGATGGTTTGGGTCGCGACATAGGTCACGATCAGGAGCAGCTCGATGACGCCGAACAGGGCGACGGCGACGGCGGTGGAAATGAGCGGGTGGCGGTGCCGAGACGACCCGAAGACGACGTTGATCGTGTAGTCGATCTCAAAGAACACCAGGGTGCCGAACCAGGCGAAGCCCAGCAGGACGATCCAACGGACGGGCTCCAGCTCGGCGACACGACGGATTTCGTTCGCCAAGCCCGGACCGAGACCGGGGAGAAAGCCTTTCAAAAAGCTCAACAGAAACTGGTGGCCGATAATGTCCTGGCTGACGAGGAATCCCACGGCGTAGAGCAGCAGGAAGACCATCGGAAAGAGAGACAATAAGGAGAAGAAGGCCAGGGAAGCGGCCAGACTGGTACAGCCGAGCCGGCGAAACTCCGTCATCACGACGGACATGAAGCGCAGCGGGTTCGTCATGCCGTGGCCGACACCTCCCGGTTCGCCGTCCGAGCGTACCACGACCGGGCCGCGGACGCACGAGTTGATGAAAAACGCCGATGGCGCGGTTACTTCAGCACGAGCACGGCTTGGGCGGTCAGCGAGACGAGAGGATTGGGAAACAGGCCCAAGAGCACAACGCCGGCGATCGCGCAGGCCAGGACGATGGACAGCGCCGGCGAGGCGGCCAGGTGGGGGACCGGAGCGGAGCCGGGTTCGGGCTCCCGCATGTACATGACCATGACCACCCGCAGATAATAGTAAGCCGACACGGCGGCGAAGAGCAACGCGACGACGGCCAGCCAAGCCAGCCCGCTGTTGACGGCCGCCATGAACAGGTAAAATTTTCCGATAAAGCCGGCCGTCGGGGGGATGCCGGCGAGCGAGACCATGAAGACCAGCATGAGCAGCGCCGCCACCGGCTGCCGCTTGGCCAAGCCCGTGAAATCCTCGATCTCCTCGCCTTCGAGCCCGCCCTTGCGCAACAACGCGACGACGGCGAAGGCGCCCAGGGTCATGAAGGCGTACACGGCAAGATACAGCATGACGCTCGCCAGGCCGGTGGCGCCGGTTCCGTCGGCCGCCCGCCCGGCCGCGACCAGGCCGATCAGGGCATAGCCGGCGTGCGCGATGCTCGAGTAGGCCAGCATGCGCTTGATGTTGGTCTGGACGATCGCCACCACGTTGCCGAGCACCAACGTGGCGAGGCAAACGGCCAGGAACAGGGGCTGCCAGTTCGCTTTGAGCCCGCCCAGCCCTTCCACGAACACCCGGAGAAAGGCGCCGAAGCTGGCCGCCTTGGAGGCCACGGCCATGAAAGCGGTGACCGAGGTCGGCGCGCCTTCGTAAACGTCGGGCGTCCACATGTGGAACGGCACCACGGCGAGCTTGAAGCCGAACCCGACCGCCAACAGGATCATCGCCAAGAGTACGACCGGGTCGTCGAGTCCCCGCGCAGCCACGGCGATTGCAATCGCGGAGAGCCTCGTGGCGCCCGCCGCGCCGAAGAGCAACGAGATGCCGTACAGCAGGAGGCCGGAGGAAAAGGCGCCCAGCACGAAATATTTGGCCGAGGCTTCGAGCGAGCGAGGCTCGGACCGCTTGAGTCCGGCCATGACGTACAGCGACAGGGACATCAGTTCGGTGCCGAGATAGATCGTCAGCAGATCGGCGGCCGACACCATGACCATCATGCCGGACAGCGCCAACAGGATGAATCCGTAGTACTCGCCGAGGTGCAGATGCTCTTCTTTGAGGTAGGCGAACGACAGCAGGATGGTCAGGCCCGTCACCAAATAGAGGAGAAGTTTCCAGAAGCAGGCGTAGGGGTCGATGATCACCAGATCGCTGAACGCGGATGTCCGGCCGCCCATTTGGGACGCCGTGAATCCCAGGCAGATCGCCAGCGATCCGAGGCCCAACCACGCCAGCGCGTCTTTCTTCGACGCAGGCGTGATCGGGTCGAGCCCGAGCACGAGACAGGCCGCCGTGACGACGGTCAGCTCGGGGAGGATGGCGGCGAGGTCGGACAGCGGCAGCGTCATGGGCGATCCTCCCAGGCACGAGGGTCGAGGCGAGAGGCAAGAGGGGAAGACGCATCACGCTGCTCCGAGCCGTCGGTCCGGTTCCACCTCGCCTCTGGCCCCTGGCCCCGAGCCTCGTCTCGTTCGACCAGCTCGTTGATGCTGGCGTGCATGCGCGTGAGCACGGGATTCGGGAAGAAGCCGATCCAAAACACCAGCGCGACCAGCGGCGCGAAGGTAGCCGTCTCGCGCAGGTTCAGATCGACCAGGTGGCGAACGTCGCGTTCAGCCGGTACGCCGAACGCCACGCGCTGGACCATCCACAGCAAGTAGACCGCGGCCAGGATAACGCCGAGTGCGGACAGGCTCGCCGCGATCTTGTTCCAGAGGAAGGCTCCGACGAGCACGAGAAACTCGCCGACAAAGCTGTTCGTGCCGGGCAGCCCCAGCGACGAGAGCGCGAAGATCACCAGCAGGGTGGCGTACCGCGGCATGGGACCGGCCAATCCCACGTTGTCTGCGATCATCCGGCTGTGCGTCCGCTCGTAGACGGCGCCGACGCACAGAAACAACGCGCCGGTCGTGATGCCGTGGTTGACCATCTGCAGCACCGCGCCCTCGATCCCCTGGTGGTTCAGGACGAAGATGCCCAGCGTGACGAAACCCATGTGGCTGACGCTGGAATAGGCGATGAGCTTTTTGAGGTCGGCCTGGGCGAGCGCCATGTAGGCGCCGTAGATGATCGCCACGATCGAGAGCGTGATCATGAACGGCGTAAACGTCACCGTCGCGTCCGGCAGCATGGGGAGCGTGAAGCGCAGGAAGCCGTACGCGCCCATCTTCAGCAGGATGCTGGCAAGGATCACACTGCCGGCGGTGGGCGCCTCGACGTGGGCGTCGGGCAACCAGGTATGGAACGGGAACATCGGCACCTTGACCGCGAAGGCGGCGAAGAAGGCGAGGAACAGCCAGGTCTGGAGCGAGGCGTCGTAGGTCTGCCGGCCGAGCGCAAGGATGTCGAATGTGTGGCCGCCCTGGAAGTACAGGACGATGATCGCGACCAGCAACAGGACGCTGCCGGCCAGGGTATAGAGAAAGAACTTGATGGCTGCGTACAGCCGGTTCGGGCCGCCCCACACGCCGATCAGGAGATACATCGGGATCAGCATCGCTTCCCAGAAGACATAGAACAACACGAAGTCGAGCGCGACGAACACGCCGAGCATCGCCGCTTCCATGGTCAACATGGCGGCCATGAAACTGCGGACGCGGATCTCGATCGCCCGCCAGGAAGCGAGCACGCAGAGCGGCATCAGGAGGACGGTCATGAGCACCAGCGGCAGGCTGATGCCGTCCACGCCCAGCCGATAGTTGATCGGTGGAGCCGCGATCCAAGGCACGTGCTCGGTGAACTGCATTCCCGCCACGGCGGGGTCGAACTGAAACCAGAGGGGCAGCGCCACCAGAACGTCGGCGACCGTGACCGCCAACGCCGTCCAACGGACCACGGTCTCTCGGACAAGGCAGACGAGCACCGCGCCGGCGAGGGGCAGAAACACCACGGCGGTCAGCCAGGGGAACGCGCTGCTCTGGATCAGATTGTCGGTCATTGGTCGCTGGTCATTGGTCGATTGTCATCGGCTGATAGCGGAGGACAACCCGCTCACCATTGACCGATGACTATTGACCATTGACGCCCCCGTTTTTCTAAAAAAAGAGGTACACCGTCAACAACGCCGCCGCGCCGGCCGCCATGCCCAGCGCGTAGTGCTGGGTCTGCCCGCTCTGGATGAGGCGCAGAAGCCATCCGCCCAGGGCGATCGCACGCGCGACCCCGTTCACCGCGCCGTCGATGATCGCGACGTCCATCCGTTTCCACAGGCCGTCGGCGAGCGAGAATGTGGGCCGCACGACGCTCGCGTCATAGAGTTCATCCACGTACCATTTATTAAGCGAGAGTCGATACGCCTGCCGCCAGCGCGCGGCCAGGCGGTCCGGCAACTCGGGCTGTTTCACATAGACGTAGTACGCCGCCGCGATGCCGGCCAGACCCATCAGCGTCGCTGCGGCCATGATGCCGATCGCGGCGGCACCGCCGTGGCGACCGGCCTCTGCGCCGCCGGGAAAGACCGGCGCTAAAAATTCGGGGACGCCCAAGTAGCCGGTGACCACGCTGAGCACGGCCAGAATGAGCAAGGGAACCGTCATCGTTTTGGACGGTTCCTGGATATGGCCGGCCAGGTGGGGATCGACACGGGACGATCCCCAGAAGGTGACGAAGACGAGGCGGAAACTGTAGAAGGCGGTCAGGAGCGCCGTAAGCAGCCCGAAGACCGAGAGCGTTCGCCCCAACGCCCCCGACGACCAGGACGCCAGCAACAGGGCGTCCTTGCTGAAGAAGCCGGCGGTGAGAGGAAAGCCGGCCAACGCCAGCGAGCCGACGACAAAGGTCCAGTACGTGATCGGCAGCTTGTCTTTGAGTCCGCCCATGCGCCGCATGTCCTGTTCATGATGCAGCGCGATGATCACCGAGCCGCACCCCAAGAACAGGAGCGCCTTGAATGCGCCGTGTGTGAGCAGGTGATACATACCCGCCGCATAGGCACCCAGGCCGCAGGCCATCATCATGTAGCCGAGTTGGCTCACGGTCGAGTAGGCGACGATTCGTTTGATGTCGGTCTGCGTCAGCGCGATGGTCGCGCCGAGGACCATCGTCAGGGCCCCGACCACGGCCACCACGCCCATTGCGACCGGCGAGAGGTGATACAGCGGCGCCAGCCTGGCGACCATGAACACGCCGGCGGTCACCATCGTGGCCGCGTGGATCAGCGCCGAGATCGGCGTCGGACCCTCCATCGCATCGGGGAGCCAGACGTGCAGCGGGACCTGCGCCGATTTGCCGACCGCGCCGGCGAACAGCAGGAGGCAGATCACGGTGAGCGTGGAGACTTCCCATGTCCCTCCGAACGGCCGGAGGAGATTCATCATGTCGTCGGCAAAGCCGGAAGCCTGAGCGAACACCTGCCGATAATCCAACGACCCGAAGTTGTACACGATCACCAGCAGCCCCAGCAGGAACCCGAAGTCGCCGACACGGTTCACGATGAAGGCCTTGGTCGCGGCGGCGCACGCGACCGGCCGCTCGTACCAGTGGCCGATGAGCAGGTAGGAACACAGGCCGACCGCCTCCCAGAAGATGAACAACTGGAGGAGGTTGTCGGACATGACCAGCATCAGCATGGAAAAGGTGAAGAGGGCGATGTAGGCGAAGAAGCGCGCGTATCCCTTCTCGCCGTGCATGTAGCCGATGGTGTACACGTGCACGAGCGAGCTGACGATCGTCACGAGCAGCAGCATGGCGGCGGTCAGCCGGTCGATGAACAGGCCCAGACGGACCTCCAATTCGCCCGAGGCGATCCATGTGTACAGCGGAACTGAGATCCGGTCGCCTTCGGCCGCGTCAAAGAACGCGACGACGGAGAGCGCGAGCGAGCCGAGGACGGCCGGCACGGCCACAAAGTGCGCCCGGTCCCTGATCCAGTGGCCGGCGAGGCCGAGAATCAGAAACGCGGCGAAAGGAAGGAGGGGGATCAAGGCGTAGAACATACAACCAGCGTCGTTCGTCAACCGTCAAGCGTCATTCGTGAAGGGTCGGCAAGGTGTGCACGTTTCTCGTGTCTTCCCGCTTGGCGATTGACGCCTCACCATTTGAGAAGCTGGAACTCGTCCACGTTAATGCTCGATTTGGAGCGGTAGAGGGCGATGATGATCGCCAGACCGACGGCGACCTCGGCCGCCGCGACCGTCAGCGCGAAAAAGACGAACACCTGGCCGGCCACGCTCTGAAGATAATGCGAGAAGGCCACGAAGTTGATGTTCGTGGCGTTCAGCATCAGCTCCACCGACAGCAGAATGATGATGATGTTCCGCCGGATCAGCACGCCCACCACGCCGGTGATGAACACGAAGGCGCTCAGGATGACGTAGTAACTCAATGGGACCATAAGAGACTCGTTATCCGTAATGTGTTATCCGTAATCCGTGAATCAACTTGCTTTGAGACATCTTCGCCCGACCCTGATCACGCGTCACGGTTCACGGTTCACACTGCACGTCCCCCGATATCTTTTTTCGCGAGGACGATCGCGCCGATCATGGCGACCAGCAGGATGAGCGAGGCGACCTCGAACGGAAAAAGGTACGTCGCATACAGCACCTGGCCGATCGTTTCCGTGTTCCCCGACGCCCCGGCGGCGCCGGGGGCCGTCCCCGCGGGAGCGCCGGCGTCGCGGAAGCGGACCGCCGCGAGCAGTACCGTCGTCAGGAACGTCAACCCCAGCAACCCCGCGACCGGCAGTTGCGCGTGGTAACGGTCTTCGCGCTTGACGTTCAGCAGCATGACGACGAATAGGTAGAGCACCAGGATCGCGCCCGCGTACACGATGACTTGCACGGCGGCGAGAAACTCCGCGTGCAGGGTCACATACAGGCCCGCGACGTGGAAAAACATAATCAACAGAGCGAGGGCGCTGTAGACGGGATTGCGCAGCGCGACGACGAGGACCGAGGTCAGCGCGATGACGCCGGCGAAGTACAAAAAGAAGAATTGATTCAAGGGACGCAGCCTCCTGTCGTTCCGAGTCCGGAAGTCACAGCGCCGGCCCGCCGGGCGCGTTCAGGTTCCAGGCCCACAGCCGGTTCCGCCCCATTCGCCTCTGTATGGTGAACCGCAGCGAAGGCAAGGAGAGGGGCTCACGTTGGTTTCTGTGGCACGTGCTTGAACGCGACGTTGAAGAACGCCACATTCGGGTGCTGCAGCTCCAGCCGTTTCTCTCGCACGGGGAATGACCGGTCGCCGATGGCGAGGAGTTGTTCCTTATTCAGGAGGAGCTGCCGTTTGTCATAGACCGCCCACTCGAATTCGCGGGTCATGCCCAGGGCGTCCACCGGGCAGGCATCGACGCACAGGCCGCAAAAGAGGCAGCGCGTCATGTCCATGTAATATTCTTTCGCGTATCGCTTGGTGGGTTCGCCCGGCACTTCCGCGCTGACCACCCGGATCACCCGGGAAGGGCAGGCCGCTTCGCAGAGATCGCATCCGACGCATTTCTCCGTGCCGTCATCGTAGCGCAGCAACGCGAGCATGCCGCGGTAGCTGTCCGGTAGGGTGCGTCTTTCGTGAGGATACTGGAGCGTGATCGGCCGATAGCGCAGCAAATGCGCCAACGTGGCCTTCATGCCCACCAGGATCTCGTAGAAGGTGATCGTCTTGAGCCAGGCTTTGAACTTCATGTTCGTCTGGTTTGTTTTGTTTGTTTGGTTCATTTGGTCGAACGTACGCGAATCAACCAGAGAAACCGGACAAACCGGATAAACCGTCTTACTTCACCGGGAACAGATACGCCGCGATCGACGTGATCAGAATATTGCCCAGCGCGATCGGCAGCATCACTTTCCACCCGAACCGCATCAGTTGGTCATAGCGCAGGCGCGGCAGCGTGGCCCGCAGCCAGAAGAACAGGAACAGGAAAAAGTACACTTTGACGGTGAACCAGCCCACGTTCTCCATCCAGGAAAGGTGTTCCAAGCCGATCCGGGCCAGGATCGTGCCCGGATAGGGGGCGTTCCACCCGCCGAGGAACAGCGCCGCGGCGACGCAGGACACCAGGATCATGTTGGCGTATTCGGCGAGAAAGTAGAACGCGAACCGCATCCCGCTGTATTCGGTGAAGAATCCCGCCACCAATTCGCTTTCGGCTTCCGGCAGATCGAACGGCACACGGTTGGTCTCGGCCACCGCCGAGATGACGTACACGACGAACGCGAACATCTGCGGGAAGGGCGGCGCGAAAACGAACCAGTGCCAGAAGCCGCCGGCCTGGGTTTCCGTGATCTTGACGAGACTCAGCGAGCCGGCCAGGAGCAGCACGCCGACGATCGCCAAGCCCACGTTCAGTTCGTAGCTGATGACCTGCGCGGCCGACCGCAATCCGCCGAGCAGCGAGTACTTGCTGTTGGACGCCCAGCCGCCGAGGATGATCCCGTAGGCGCCGATCGACGCGAACGCCAGGATATAGAGGATCCCGATGTTGATGTCGCTGATGACGAACGGTTTGAACTGAACCCCGAACAGTTCCACCGTCTGGTTCGGGCCGAACGGCACGACGGCAAACCCGATCAAGGCCGGAACCAGCGCGAGGATCGGCGCCAGGCTGAAGAGAAATTTGTTCGCACCGGCCGGAATGATGTCTTCCTTAAAGAAGAGTTTGATCCCGTCCGCGATCGGCTGGAGGATGCCGTACGGGCCGACTTCCATGGGGCCCATTCGATCCTGCATCCAGCCGAGCACCTTCCGTTCAAGCAGGGTCAGCAACATGACGGTCAGTAGGACCACGCCCAGCACAGCGGCAATTTGAGTGAGAGAGATCGCCAGCTTCACACTTGTTTCAACCACGGTTCCTCCGGACTGAAGATCGTCGATGTCAGCGGTCAATGGAAAACAGTCAATGGTGAGCCGTGCCTATTTCCCGGTGACCGTTGACCAATGACCATTGACGATTGTTATATCCGTTCCACTTTCACCTGCGCCATTTTGAAATACGGCACCTTCGTCACGGGGTCGATCTCCATTTCGGCCAGCGCCTTGGCCTCCTGATCGAAATGCTCGGGGAAGAACGCCATCCCTTCCGGGACACGAGCCAGGATTTTCACCGCTGTCGTGAACTCGCCACGCTGGTTGAACACGCGGACCCGATCCCCGTCCGATACCTCATGCCGCGCCGCGTCGGTGGGGTTCATTCTCAACAAGCCGACGCGTTCCACCTGAAGCAGGCCCTTGGCGCGGGTCGACAGCTTACCCGAGTGGAACAGCGACTGCCCAAACACCAAGGTGAGCGTGTCGTTTTTTCCGCGGTCTCTCGCCCCTGGCCCCTCGCCCCTGGCCTCTAGCCGCGCACCAGAAAGCCGGTACCGGCTCGCGAGATCATCGGCGTATCCTCGGCTGAGATATCGCTCGACCGCCGCGCGATCGACTTGAGGCGGCGTCGGCGCCGGCCCCAGCAGGCCGTAACCGGGAATGAGGCCGCGAATCTCCTTCAAGATCTCACGCGCGTCGCCGTATTCGAGCGGGTAGCCCATCAGCCCCGACAGAGCCGAACACACTTCCCAGTCCGGGCGACTCTCGCCGATCGGTCGGATCGCCTGCCGGACGGCCTGCACATGCCCTTCGCTGTTCGTGAAGGTCCCGTCCTTCTCGGCATAGGAACAGGCCGGCAACACCACGTGGGCGAGCGATGCGGTCTCGGTGAGGAACAGTTCCTGACAGACCAGCAGTTCGAGATTGCCCAACGCCTCCTTCGCGCCGGCGGCGGCCGGCAGGCTGCCGACCGGGTTCTCGCCGACCACGAACAGGGCTTTCAGCCTGCCGGCGCGCGCGTCCTCGATCATCTCCATCAGCGTGGCGCCTGCTCCCTTGGGAAGCTCCTCCTTCCACAGGTTGGCCAGCCGTTCGCGCGCGGTGCGATCCGTGAGATCGACAGGACCAGGGAGAAACTCCGCGACAGCCCCCATCTCCACGGCGCCCTGGTCGTTGTTCTCCTCGGCCAGAGGCGCGAGCCCGCAGCCCGGACGCCCATGATGTCCGGTGATCAGCAACAGATCGAGCAGGTTGGCGGCCGAATTGTACCCGCAGGGATTTCGCAACACGCCGGGTCCGATGAGGACGACCAGGCGTCCGGCGCGCGCCAGGACCCGCGCGGCGTCGAGCATGCACGCGTGAGTCGAGCCGGCGGCCGCTTCAAGTTCCGTCCACGACAGGCGTTGTACCGCCTGGGTGATCGCGCTCACATAGGCCGGCGCCTGCCGGGCGAGGGCCTGATCCACGTGACCGTCCTCGATCACCGCCTTGATCAAGCCCACAAGGACAGGGCCGAACTGAGCCGGGTGAACGGCGAAGTGGTGTCGCGCGAGATTCGCGATGTTGCTGATCGTGTCGATCGCCGGCTCGAGGGCCTCGACCGTCACCAGCGCCGCCCGCCGCTTCTTGACAGCTTCTTTCACTCTCAGGCCCGTGACGGGATTGGTCTCCGTGATGTTGGTGCCGACCAGCAACAGCGCGTCGGCGGCGACGAGGTCGTCGAACGTGACGGTCCACCGGTGGGTGCCCTGCACCCGGCGCATCGCCTGAACGCCGTTCAGGTGGCCGTAGCGCGCGCTGCCGTCGATGCGGTTGGTGCCGATCGTCAGGCGCATGAATTTCTGAAACACATAGAGGTCTTCGTTCGTGCAGCGGGACGTGATCAATCCGGCAAACGCGTCCGGGCCGTGCTTCAGCTTGAGTCGGATCGCGGCGTCGGCCACGTATTCCAGCGCGTCTTCCCAGGTCGTCTCGACCAGCCGGCCGTCGCGGCGGATCAGTGGGTGCATCAAACGCTCCGGGTGACTGGTGGCGTGATACCCGAAGAAACCTCGCGCGCACAGGTCGCCGTTGTTCCGGCCGGCGCCATAGGCCGACATGACTTCGACCGGTTCGTCGTCCTTGGTCTGGATCGTGATCTGGCAGCCGTCCCCGCAGTAGGCGCACACGGTGTCGGTCCGCTTCAGCATCCAGGGCCGGTATTCGTACATCGACAGGCGGCTGGTGATGGCTCCGACGGGACAAATCTGCACGCAGCCCCCGCAGAACTCGCACTCTAATGGATGAGGGCCGAAATGCTTGATCTCGGTCATGGTCCCCCGGCCGGCCGGCGCCAGCGCTTTGACATCCATGACCTCGTCGCAGTAGCGGACGCAGCGCAGGCACTGGACGCACCGGTTCATCTGGGTTTCAATCAGCGGGCTGAAATATTCCTTCGGGAAAATGCGCTTGGCCTCGATGAACCGGCTGGTGGTCGGCGTGTACTCGTGAGAGAAGTCCTGCAGGTCGCAGCGGCCGCCCTGATCGCAGACCGGGCAGTCCAGGGGATGGTTGGCCAGAATGAACTCCAGCACCGACTTGTGCGCCTCGTTGACGACGGTCGTGGCCGTGCGGACGCTCATCCCCTCGGTCACCGGGGTGCTGCAGGCCGTCTGAAGCTTGGGCATCTTTTCGATCTCCACCAGACACATCCGGCAGTTGGCGTCCGGCTTGAGCTTCGGGTGGTAACAGAAATGCGGGATCATGACTCCCACCCGGCGCGCCGCCTCGATGAGCAACGTGCCCTTCGGCACCGTCACCGGGATGCCGTCGATCGTCAAACGGACCGTGTCAGCCGTCGTTGCCATAATCAGATCGGTCGGGTTCGATGTTCGAGGTTCGAAGTTCGAGGTTTCCGGATATCCGTACGTGTCATAACTTCGAGCCTCGCGCTTCGAACTTGCGGCTTAATGCCGCGTTGCCGCCGGCAGGACCAGTTCGGGGACGCCGGCCAGGCCCAGCGATTCCGCCTCCCGGATCAGGTCCTCGTATTCATGACGCCAGTACTTCAGGGTGCTCAGGACCGGGGCCACCTCGGCGTCGCCGAACGCGCAGACCGTTCGGCCCGCGATGTTCTGGCACAGATCGCTCAGGGTTTCAAGGTCCTCCCGGCGGCCGCGCTTGGCAAGGATGCGGCGCAAGGTCTGGACCAACCACGAGCTGCCTTCCCGGCAGGGAGTGCACTTGCCGCAGGACTCGTGGTAGAAAAACTCCATCAGACGCAGCGTGGCCCAGACCATGCTGGTGCCTTCCTCCATGACCGTGACCCCGCCCGATCCCAGCATCGACCCGGCCTGGGCCACCGACTCGAAGTCCATTTTCACGTCCAAGTGGTCCGGGGTCAAAAACGGCGCCGACGCCCCTCCCGGGATGAACGCCTTCAGCGGCTTGTCCGAGCGCATGCCGCCGGCGTGTTCGAAGATCAACTCACGGAACGTAATTCCCATCGGCACTTCGTAATTGCCGGGCCGCCGCACATGGCCGCTCACGCAGAAGATGCGGGTGCCCGTGCTCTTCGGCGGCGAACCGATCGAGGCGAACCATTCGGCACCGCGGTTGAGGATGTGCGGCAGGTTCGCCAGCGTCTCCACGTTGTTGACCACGGTCGGCTTGCCGTACAGGCCGTGGGTGGCAGGAAACGGCGGCTTCACGCGCGGCAAGCCCCGCTTCCCTTCGAGCGATTCCAGGAGCGCCGTCTCTTCCCCGCAAATGTAGGCGCCGGCTCCGCGGTGAATCCACACGTCGATGTTGACCCCCGTGCCGAGAATGTTCCGGCCGATGTAGCCGGCCGCTCCGGCTTCCGCCAGGGCCCGCTCCAGGATCGCGGCGCCCAAGGCAAATTCCCCTCGAATATAGATGTAGGCGGTCTCGGCTCCGATGGCGTAGCAGGCGAGCAGGATGCCTTCAATGACCTGGTGGGGGTCGCGTTCGATCAGTTGGCGGTCCTTGAACGTACCAGGTTCGCTCTCGTCCGCGTTGCAGCACAGGTAACGAGGACCCTGATAATCCTTGGGCAGGAATCCCCATTTGATCCCGGTCGGGAACCCCGCACCCCCGCGCCCCCGCAATCCGGACTTCACCACCATCGCCGTCACGTCCGCCGGCGTAGTCTTGCCGAGCGTCTTGCGGAGCGCCTGATAGCCGCCCGACCGCTCGTAGTCCGCCAGCGAGCCCGTGTAGCCCGGCGTCGCCATATTCTTCAGAAGGATCAACTCGTATTGGGCCATTGTCGTCGTCAACGGCGACCGGGATTCCTGTCGTCCCAAGCTCCGCCCGGCGAGAGGCACGTGGCTTGAGGCGAGGGGCCACCGCGAACAACGATCTTGCCCATCGCCTCTGGCCTCTCGCCCCTAGCCTGTCGTTCGTTCAGGCAGCATGAACGGCCCGCTCTTCAAGGGAGACATGCCGTCGCGTTTCAGGTCGGCCAGGATCCGGTCCACCTTCTCTTCGGTCAGCTTCTCGTAGTAGTCGGCGTTGATCTGCATCATCGGCCCGGCCCCGCAGGCGGCCAAGCACTCCACGGTGCTGAGCGTGAACATCCGGTCCGGGGTGGTTTCCCCCGGGTTGATCCCCAGCTTGGCGCGGAGCCAACCGAGCAACGTGTCGGACCCGACCAAAGCGCACATCAGCGACTTGCACACCTGAATGTGGAACTTTCCCACCGGTTTCAGGTTCAGCATCGTGTAGAACGTGACCGTCTCGTACACCTGCGGCGGCGTCAGTTTCAGGATGCCGGCGATTTCCTTCATCGCCGCCTCGCTCACGTAGCCTTCCTCCTGCTGCGCCAGGCACAGCAGCGGCAACAGCGCCGAGCGGCGAACCGGGTAGCGGGACAGGATGCTTTCTATTTCAGTTTTATATTTATCCAGCAGCATCTCGCATCCTGAATTCTGAGTTCCGAATTATGAATTCTGAATTGTCCGAGACGAGCAATTCAGAATGCTTCATTCCTCAATCATCATGCCGCGTCAGCGATCGCATTCTCCCATCACGATGTCGTAGGTGCCGAAGATCGTGATGATGTCCGAGATCAAATAGCCGCGCGCCATGTGGTCGAAGGCCCCCATGTGAACGAACGACGGAGCCCGGATCTTCAACCGATAGGGCCGGGGACTCCCGTCGCTGATGATGAAGAAGCCCAGTTCTCCTTTCGGCGCTTCCGACGCGCAATAGGTCTCGCCTTTCGGCGGCTTGAAGCCTTGCGTGAAGATGATGAAATGGTGGATCAGGCTCTCCATGTCCCGCATGACCTTGGCCTTGGGCGGCGGGATCACCTGCGGGAGATCGGCCATGATCGGGCCAAGCGGCATCTGGTCCAAGCATTGGCGGATGATCCGGCAACTTTGCCGCATCTCTTCCATGCGCACCCAGTACCGGTCATAGGTGTCGCCATGCTTGCCGACCGGCACTTCCCATTCCACCCGGTCGTACATGCCGTAGGGTTCGAACTTGCGCACGTCGTATGCGACTCCCGAGCCGCGCAGCACCGGTCCGGTGAGGCCGAAGTTGATCGCGTCTTCGGCCGAGATCACGGCCACGTTCTTCGTGCGAGACAGCCAGATCCGGTTTGTCATGAGGAGCGTGTCGTACTCGTGAATCTTGTCGTAGAACGTGTCGAGGAACGCCTTCAGGCGCGCAACGAGGTCCGGTGTGAAGTCGCTGTCCACGCCGCCGATGCGGTAATAGTTCAACGTCAGCCGCGCGCCGCAGAGCTTCTCGAACATATCCAACAGGACTTCGCGCTCGCGGAACGTCCAGAAGAAGACCGTCATCGCGCCGATGTCCAGCGCCTGCGTGCCCAGCCAAAACAGGTGGCCGACCACCCGCTGCATCTCCGCGACGATCGTGCGGATATACTCGGCGCGTTCCGGCACCGTAACGCCCACGAGCTTCTCGACGGCCCGCACGTACGCGTAGTTGTTCGCCATGGCGCAGACATAGTCGAGCCGGTCGGTGTGCGGGATGATCTGCAGGTAGTGCAACCCCTCGGCCAGTTTTTCCACGCCGCGGTGCAGGTAACCGAGGTCCGGCGTCGCCTTGACGATCCGCTCGCCGTCGAGTTCGAGCACGACCCGCAGCACGCCGTGCGTGCTCGGGTGCTGGGGGCCCATGTTCAGCAGCAACTCTTCCTTGCGGATGGGCGATACGGCTCCGTTGCCGGCCATGAAGGGTTTTTTCCGGTCTTCGGGGATCTCGCCTTCGATTTCGACGGGCGGCTCGTCGAGTCGGGGGATGAACTCGAACGAACTGCGCCAACCCTTGCCTTCGGTCGGGAAATCTTTCCGGAGCGGGTAGCCCTCGTCGTAGTCTTCCGGCATGAGGATGCGGCGCAGGTCCGGATGCCCGTTGAAGCGGATGCCCATCAAGTCGTAGACCTCCCGCTCCATGAACTCCGCGCCCTTCCAGATGCCGGTGACGGAATCGATGCGGGGGTCCTCTTCGGTGACGCGGGCCTTGAGCCGGATGCGCCGGCGATACGGCAACGACAGGAGATGGTAGATCACTTCGAACCGCTCGCGGTCTTCCGGAAAGTCGGCCGAGCACACGTCCGTGATGTGATCGAACGCCATCGCCGGATCGTCGTGGAGGAATCGCGCCACGTCCACGATGCGGTCGGCGGCGACGCGGGCGGACAGCTCTCCGCGGGCCTCATCCTCTTGGACCGATAGCACGGCCTCGGGAAATTTTGCCCTCAGTGTTTCGAGCAGTGGATGCATGTCACCCCTTATTCGTTAATCGTTAAACGTGAATCGGAGCTTCCGACCGCGGACCGGTTCCCGGCGGTTCACGATTCACGTTTAACGGTTAACGTCATTTGACGAACACTTTCTCTCGTTGGATTTTTTCCTGCAGCTTGAGCAAGCCGTCCAGCAACGCTTCCGGCCTGGGCGGGCAGCCGGGGACATACACGTCCACCGGGACGATCTGATCCACGCCCTGGACGACGCTGTAACTGTTGTAATGGTTGCCGGAGGTGGCGCAGGAGCCCATCGAGATCACGTAGCGCGGTTCGGCCATCTGGTCGTAGATGCGGCGGATCACCGGCGCCATCTTTCGCGTGACCGTGCCGGCCACGATCATGAGATCCGACTGTCTCGGAGAGGCGCGGAACACGCCGGCGCCGAAACGGTCGATGTCGTACCGGGACGATACGGTCGCGATCATCTCGATCGCGCAACAAGCCAACCCGAACGTCATGGGCCACAGCGACGACTTCCGCGCCCAGCACACGAAGGCGTCCAGGTTGGTGGTCAAGATGTTCGGTTCAAGCTGCCGCTCAAAGACGCTCACTACGTTCGCTCCAATTCTGAATTCTGAGTTCTGAATTATGAATTGCCCGCCACTCTTTTCCTCAATAATTCATAATTCAGAATTCACAATTCATAATTCCGGCATCGCGCAGCGATGCCGGTCACTCCCACTCCAACGCCCCTTTTTTCCATGCGTACCAGAACCCGACGACCAGGATGCCGATGAAGACCCCCATTTCCACGAGGCCGACAAGGCCCAGTTTCTGAAACACCACCGCCCAAGGGAAGAGGAATACGATCTCAATGTCGAAAATCACGAACAGCATCGCGATGATGTAGTACCGCATCGGGAACTGTACGCGGGCGTCCTGAAACAACGGACTCCCGCTCTCGTACGGCACCAGCTTCGCCCGATACGGCCGATTCGGACGGACGACCCACCCGATCAGCAGCGACACCACACCGAACGCCAGCGCGATCGCGATGAAGGCCAGGATCGGGACGTAGTTCAGCGGGACGGATTCATTAGACATACAGAATCCTTGAGCTAGAGGCTCGGGGCTCATGGCGAGGAGCAAGATACTCGCGAGATTTCCCAGGCACTGGTTTACCCCTCGCCTTGCGCCCCTAGCCGCTCGCCTTTCGGCATCGTGAGCGCCGATCCGAAGAACGGCTTGTACTTCAAGCCCTCCAACTCCGGCTCGGGCATACCCTTGTGCTGCACGAGGATCTTGAACGTGCGCCCCATGCCTTCCGGCTTGAGCAAATGCAGTGCGGCCCGAAATTCCGGCGACTCGGGATCGAGTGAGTCGATCATGTGCTCGGCGCCGAGACTGATCAGGAAGCTCATCTGATTGGTGAATCCGGCCACACGCAGCCCCGCTTCTTCGCCGGCCGTCGCCAAGCTGGTGAAATCGACGTGGGCGGTCATGTCCTGTTCCCCGACGCGGGCGTACGGGTCCTCCGACGCCATCTGATGGTAGTAGCAGAGGAACGTCCCACGACGGCGCTCGGGTGCGTACAGGTCCTGCGCGCTGTGACCGTAGTCGATGGTGATGACGATGCCGCGACCCATGACACGAGCGACGTCTTTGATCCATCGGAGCGCTTCGAGATTGATCTCGGTCCGATACCCGTCGGACAGGTCCGCGCCCACGCGGCGCACATACGCTTCGATCTCCGGGGTGGACGGAGGATAGAGACATTCTACGAACCGCCCGTCCCGATAGTCGACGTGGATCTCCCTCGGTTCGCCGCCGACGATCTCGATGCGATGCACCGGGAACGCATCGACCAGTTCGTTCGAAAGCAACAACCCGACCAGGCTCGCATCCGGAAGGGCGGACAGACCGGCGACCCAGGAGACTCGAGCAGGAGGGTCGAGATAGGGCGCGAGGTTCCGACGCTGCTGCTCCCGCATGGCCGGGCTGCGCTCGATCAGGAGATATCGGAGGCGATTCGCAAAAGAAGCGGATTCCTTCCCGCAGCTCGCGAGGAAATGTCGGGCGAGGAGCCCTTTCCCCGCGCCCATCTCGACGACGGTGAAGGGATCAGGGCGGTCGAGCAGCTCGTCGATCTGCCGGGCCTGTCTGGCCAACGCCTGACCAAGCAGCGGATGCACGTCGGAACTCGTGTAGAAGTCGCCTGCCCAGCCGATACGCTCAATCGCCGGACCATCCGCCGGGCGAATGTAGTACCCGAACCGCGGGTGGTAGAGCGCAAGCTCCATAAAGCGGGCAAAAGGGATAGGACCCGAGCGTGAAATTTCCGCCGCGATTTCGGCGACCAGGCCCGGATGTCCGCTGCTGAGCGATGATTTTACGCTCATCGACGCCGACCACCATGAGGGCGGGCTTTGCCCCTCGTGTTTCAGGCTCAAAAGTGGCCTACATTAGCTTTTGGCTCGAAGCCAAGTCAAGGTAAGAAGTGGGCTCTCGGCGCGAGGCGGGTGCAACGGAGAATGATGAATGAGGAATTCTGAATGATGAATTGGCGAATAAGAACCGTCAGGACAGAAGGCCGGACATCGATCTCTCTCCATTCGCCCCTTGTCTTTGGCCCCAGGACTCTCGCCGTTCTTATTGGCCGTGGCATTTTTTGTATTTCTTTCCGCTGCCGCAGGGGCATGGATCGTTGCGGCCGACTTTCTCGCGCTGGCGCTGGACGGTGCGGGGCGCGGCCGGTGCGTCGCCGCGGTTGAGGGTGAGGCGAGGAGGCACGGCCGGACGGGCGACGGGCGGCGGTTCTTCTCCGCGGACGGCCTGCACGCGGAACAGTCGTTCCAGCGCGTCCGACTTGATGCGGGACATCATAGCGGCGAACATGTCGAAGCCTTCGCGCTTGTACTCGATCAGCGGGTCCTTCTGCCCGTAGCCGCGCAGGCCGATGCCGTCCCGCAGTTGGTCCATCGCGAGCAGGTGATCCTTCCAATGGTGGTCGATCACCTGCAAGAGCAGCATCTTTTCCAGATAGCGCATGAGGTCGGAGCCGAGTTCCCGCTCCTTCTGCTCGTAGGCGGCCCGGACCTGATCCCGCAGATCCTCGATGATCGCGTCGCGGCCGAGGTCTGTGAAGTGCGCGGCGGGATCGCCAGAACCGCGCGCGATGTCGAGCGCGAACTGGGTCTGCATGGCGTCGGCCAGGCCCTTGAAATCCCATTCTTCCGGGTACCGGTCTTCCGCGCAATACACATCGACCAGCGACCCGATCACCTCGTCCATCATCTCCAGAACGTCTTCTTTGAGATTCTCGCCGGCGAGCACCGCGCGGCGGTGCTGGTAGATGACCTCGCGCTGCTTGTTCATCACGTCGTCGTATTCGAGCAGTTGCTTGCGGATCTCGAAGTTATGCGCCTCGACCTTCTTCTGCGCGTTCTCGATGGAGCGGGTCACCATCCGATGTTCGATCGGGACGCCTTCTTCCATGCCGAGCTTGAGCATCAGGTTGGAGATACGCTCGGACGCGAAGATGCGCAGGAGGTCGTCTTCGAGCGAGAGGTAGAATCGCGAGGAGCCGGGGTCCCCCTGGCGACCGGCCCGGCCGCGGAGCTGATTGTCGATGCGGCGGCTCTCGTGCCGCTCGGTGCCGAGGATGTGGAGGCCGCCCAACGCGACCACCTCCTGTTTGTTCTTCTCGCAGTCGGCTTTGATCTGTTCGTAGATCTCGAGCTTCTTGTCGTCGGGCAGGTGCTCCTCCTGATAGAGGACGCGCTTGAACAGGAAATCGGGATTGCCGCCCAACAGAATGTCCGTCCCGCGGCCGGCCATGTTGGTGGCGATCGTGACGGCGCCCTTGCGGCCGGCCTGCGCGATGATTTCGGCTTCCTTCTCGTGGTACTTGGCGTTCAGGACGTTGTGCTTGATGCCATGCTTACTCAGGTAGGACGACAGCCGCTCCGACTTCTCGATGGAGATCGTGCCGACCAGCACCGGCTGCCCCCGCTCGTAGCAGTCCTTGATCTCCTCGACGATCGCGTTGAACTTCTCCCGTTCGGTCCGGTAGACCACATCGGGGTAATCCTTCCGGATCATCGGCCGGTTGGTCGGAATCACGTTGACGTCAAGGTTGTAGATCTTGGCGAACTCGCCCGCTTCCGTGTCGGCCGTACCGGTCATGCCGGCCAGCTTCTTGTACATGCGGAAGTAATTCTGGAAGGTCACGGACGCCAGGGTCTGGTTCTCGTTGGCGATCTTGACGCCTTCTTTCGCCTCCACCGCCTGGTGCAGCCCGTCGCTCCACCGCCGGCCCGGCATGAGCCGGCCGGTAAACTCGTCCACGATGATGACTTCGCCGTCCTTGACGACGTAATCCACGTCGCGCTTGTAAAGGGCGTGCGCTTGCAGCGCCTTGATGACGTGGTGGACGAGATCCATGTGAGCGAGGTCATAGAGATTGTCCACGCCGAGAAGCTTTTCGACCCGCGCGTTGCCTTCTTCGGTGAGCGCGGCGGTCTTGGTCTTCTCTTCGATGGTGTAGTCGCGATCCAGCTTAAGCTGCGGAATGATGGCGTTGATGCGGTAGTAGAGGTCCGTGGACTGTTCGGTCGGGCCGGAAATGATCAGCGGCGTCCTCGCCTCGTCGATGAGGATGCTGTCCACCTCGTCCACGATCGCGTAGTTGAGCTCCCGCTGGACGCACTGGCTCAGGTCGCTGACGATCAGGTTGTCGCGCAAGTAATCGAAGCCGAACTCGTTGTTGGTGCCGTACGTGATGTCCGCCCGATAGGCTTCCTGCCTGGTGCAGGGCCGCAGGTGCTGCAGACGTTTGTCCGCCGCGTCGTAAGTCGGATCGAACAGAAACGACGCGTCGTGCTGGATCACCCCGACCGATAAGCCGAGCGAATGGTAGATCGGACCCATCCACTGCGCGTCGCGTTTCGCCAGGTAGTCGTTGACGGTCACCAGGTGGCAGCCCTTGCCCTCCAGCGCGTTGAGGTACAGGGGCAGCGTCGCGACGAGCGTCTTGCCCTCGCCGGTCTTCATTTCGGCGATGCGGCCTTTGTGCAGGATCATGCCGCCGAGCAACTGCACGTCGAAATGCCGCATGTTGAGCCGGCGCCGCGAGGCTTCCCGGCAGACGGCGAAGGCTTCCGGCAGCAGATCATCCAGCGTCTCGCCGGCTTCCAGCCGCTTGCGAAACTCCTGCGTCTTGTCCGCCAGCGCGTGGTCGGAGAGCGGCGTGAACGAGGGCTCAAGCTGGTTGATGCGATCCACGATGGGCCGCAGCGCCTTGATCTCCCGGTCGTTCTTGCTGCCGAAAATGAGGTTCAGAATTCTGGTGAACATAGGCGTCAGTCGACCGCGCAAGAAGTGAATGTCGGATCGAGCGAAGAAAAGTATACAGCAATTCCCGTGCGAATCCTACGGCAAACCGATCCGTTGCTTTCGTCTCCGGCTCCGGCTATAGTTCCGACGGAACGGACTCGCGGCGTGCGGCTGTGCGAAGCGAGCGGACGACGGAGAAGGCATCGGTCGTCATGCCGGATCGGAGACAACGGTGGCCGAGACTCGTGCGGCCGCTCATCTGGACGTTGGTCGCGAGTCTTGCGCTGCTCGGCGCCGCTCGCAGCGCAACGCCCGACGCCGCCCAGCGGCACTACGACCGAGCGTTCGGGCTCTTCCGCCAAGGGGACTTTGACGGCGCCATCGAAGCGTTGAAAAAGTCCATCGCGATCGATCCCCGCTCCGCCGAATCCTACCATTTGCTCGGGCTTGTGTATTTCCAAGGGACAAAAAAGCCGATCGAGGCGGCGGAGGCGCTCCAGCGGTCGCTCACGCTCAAGCCCGATTCCGCGGAGGTCCTGAACGACCTGGCCGATGTGTACTTGTCGCAAGGCAAGTCGGCCGAGGCCGAGCGTGCGCTGACACGAGCCATTTCGGTCGCACCGCGCGACGAAGAGGCCTATCTTGATCTGGCGAAACTCTATGAGGCGCGCCACGACCACGCGGCGGCGATCCGCACCTATGAAGCGCTGCTCGGCTTCCGTCAGGACCATCTCGATGCCCTCTTCAGTTTGGCGAGCCTCTACGACTATCAGGGCGACAGCCGCCGCGCACTGGAGCTTCTGCGGAAGCTGGTGAGCACTCATCCTGGGCATGCGGACGGGTGGTATCTCATGGGACGGATCGGCGAGAAGGCGAACGACCTGGCCGAAGCCTCCTATGCGTACCGGCAGGCAGTCGCGGTGAAACCGGATCTGGTCGACGCCCACTATAACCTGGGGTTCATCTACCGCAGCCAGGGGCGACTCGCGGACGCCGCGAAGGAGTTTCAGGAGGTCGTGCGGCTGCGTCCCGGGTACGCCGAGGCCCACATGAATCTCGGCGTCGTCTATACCAGCCTGAACAAGTTGGATGAAGCCGAGCGCGCCTATGAAACCGCGGTCGCGTTGAAACCGGACTTCGTCGAGGCCCATTACAATCTGGGCGTGTTCTACGAGTTGCATCGCAAGGATCCGGCCAAGGCCCTCGCCCAATACCGGAAGTACCGGGAGCTCGGGGGAAAAGACGACCGGGTCGAACGGATCGTGGGGCAGGGGGGACGGTAAGCGACAGAGCCTCGACGTCGGCGCACTTTGACGCGACCGCAGGCGTTTTGTTAACATGCAGGCCGATCGCCGTTCAGAGCCGTGAGGCCATGAGTCGTTCCCTTTTCAGAACCGCAGCCTGGGCGTTGGTCGTCGCGATCGTGATCGTGCTCGCCGCCACGACCGGCAGCGCGGTCGCGCATGACCTCCAGCACGCCGCACACCACGCGGCCGGCTTGCACAGCACCGGGATCTGCGCCTGGATGTGCGCGGCGGGTCAGGTGTTGGAAGAGGTGCAGGTCGTCCTTCAGGTGGATGTCGGCTCTCCGGCCCGAACGGCGATCCCGCTGTTCCGGGAGCCGTCCGGCGGCGTCGTTTCACCATCCGCATCCCGCGCTCCTCCCGTCCTCTCCTCCTAAAGAAAGAGCCCATCTGAGAGACAACCGGGCCAGGTGTCGGTCCTGCCGGCCGGGGCGACCGGCGTGGTTGGTATGGCGCCGGTCACGGCTCAGCCGGGTGGGCGGCGCTTCCCTTCGGCGGATCTTCGAAGAAGGAAGCAGCATGACAAGCCGTATGCTGTCAGCGGGAAATCCGATCAAGGCCGCCCCGATGCCGCACAGACTCGGGTGTGCGATCGACACCGCCGGGCGGAGAGAACATGGACAAGGGAACCATTCGTTCGGCAAAAGTCTTCTTCACCGTGACGATCGCTCTGGCGGTCGGCTTCAGCGTCCCGTCAAGGGGCCACGCCTCCTGCGGGGCCGTGACCTGTTTTGTCGTCATCGGCTCCCAGCAGCAGGTGCCTCAGCACGGACTGCTCACGATCAACGGCATCTACAACTACACGCCGATGCGGTTGCTGGGCGGGACCTCCGGCGTCATTCCCGCTATCGATCAGGAGCGGCGGCGGCTGATTCTGGACCATCATCGGGAAACGCGGACGATCACGCAGACCTATACCCTGGATCTCAACTACGGTGTGACGGACCGGTTCGGGCTGCAACTGACGATTCCCTATCTCAAACGGACGCACGGGCACCTCGACGGTCTCGGCGAAGAGGGCCCGAACGGCGAGGGCGAGCCCGTGCACTTTGCGGATAACGGGATCGGGGACATCAGGGTCACCGCCAAATACAACGTGCTCCCGACCCTGAGAAGCATGGTGGTGTTGGGATTCGGAGTGGACCTGCCCACGGGCGATACGCGGGCGAGGGACAGCAGCGGGGGAATTATGGAGTCGCCGACGCAACTCGGGCGAGGCAATGTGGGGTTGATCGGAAGCATTTATCAGACCTACGAGCTGATCCCGCACCGGTTGAATCAGTTTGCCTTCGGCAGCTATCGGCACACGTTCCGGAACAACGACGGGTATCAATTCGGCGACGAGTACCTCTTGAATGTCGGGCTCAACCTGGTGACCGTGCCGTGGCTGGTGCTGACCAACCAGCTCAACTATCGGTATCTGGTGCATGACAATATCAGCGCGTCGCTGCTGCAATCCTTGCCAGTGGGTACCTCGACGCCCGACGACCCGGTGGCGATTGATCCGACCATCAAGAACCGCCGAGTCCCCAATACGGGCTCGACCTATTTGGCCTACACGCCTGGCTTTCAGATCAACCTCGGTTCGTTAGTCGAGGCCGACTGGGCCAGCATGTCGTCGTTGTATTTCTATTCGCAGATTCCCATCGCGCGGGATGCCAACAACAATCTGGCTCAGGGGACCAGTTTCGTCTTCGGGATCACCAAATCGTTTCAGGTCGTCAATCCGTAGTTCGGAGCGAGGGCGAAACCGCTCAAAAGGGGGATGGTTATGAAAGCGCTCCTGATCGTTGTCATGGTCGTGACAGGACTGGCCTTTGTGTCGAGCCAGGTGGCCGACGTGGCCTGGGGGATGTCCGGACGGCCGCCGGTCGTCGGAACACCGGCCGCGGACTTCAGCCTGACCGACTTGGACGGCCGCACCCACAGCCTGAGCCAGTATCAAGGCAAGGTCGTGCTGGTGAATTTTTGGGCGACCTGGTGCAAGCCCTGCACGACCGAAATGCCGGCCATGCAGGCGACCTACGATCGGCTCCGCGACAAGGGATTCGTCGTCTTGGCCGTCAACGAACTGGAAGATGAAGCGAAGGTCCGGGACCATATTCGAACTTACGGCCACACGTTCCCGGTGCTGCTGGATCGCGACAATCGCGTGGCGAACCAGTTCGGAGTGTTCGGCCTGCCGGTCAGCGTGTTCATCGACGCAGCCGGCGTGGTGCAGGAGTACATCAAAGGGGGGCTGTTGACCGAGCAGAAAATCATGGAGGTCGTCGGCCGCATTCAGGCGGCTGGAGTCCCGAAGGCGGCTTCATTGCGGTAGGCGTATGGTCGGCCCGGAGCAGCGCGTCAGAACTTGGTCGTCGGCCGTCCGCTCGCGCGGTATTTCACTCATGTTCGGGCTGATCGTGGCCTTGTGCACCGCCTTTCTTCACGCCGCCCAGGATCAGAGGGCGCCGGTGTTGGGAGAAAAGCACACCGTTCGCGAAGGCCCTGGACCGGTGTCCCCGCCTGCGATCCGCTTCGACCGAACCGGCACATTGCACATCGCCTGGTTCGAAAAGAAGGGGGCGGCCGGAGACGTGAAAACGGTGCGCGTTGCTCAGGATGGAGGCGAGGGTTCGCCGGTCGTTCGCGTGAATCCTGAGGGCGGAGGTCCCGAGGCGCTGCATCAGTCCCCCGGACTGGCGACGGGACCGGAGAACGAACTCTACGTCACCTGGTCTGTGCCCAAGCGGACCGCCGGCGCGCTCTTCGCCTCGGACTTGCGCCTGGCGCGCTCGACGGACGGGGGCCGCACCTTCGAGCAACCGGTCCTCGTCAATGACGACGCCCAACCGATCAGCCACAGTTTCGAGGATGTGCTGGCGGACGGAGACGGACGCGTCTATGTAGCGTGGCTGGACGGCCGGGCGAAAGACAAGAGCGGGGCAAGCGTCGTCTTCGCCTGTTCCCGCGATAAGGGCGCGACGATCGGAAACAACATCGTCATCGACGGGATGGCCTGTCCCTGTTGCCGGCCCATGGCGTCATTGGCGCCGGACGGCACCCTGTGGGTCGCGTGGCGCAAAACCTTTCCCGGGAATGTCCGGGACATCGTGGTGGCGAGCTCGACGGACAAAGGCGCGACGTTTTTACAGCCGATACTGGTAAGGAAGGACGGATGGGTCTTCGACGCCTGCCCCCATCGTGGCCCGTCCATCGCGTTCGACCGGCAAGGGCGCATGTATGTCGGCTGGTACACCGAGGGTATGGATGAGCAACCGCGAATCTACCTGGCGACATCGGACGACCGCGGCCGGACCTTTTCCGAGCCGGTGTCCCTACATACCTCGACGACCGCGTTACCCGATCATTTGGCAATGGCCGTGCATCCGGATGGCGCGGTGATCGCGGTGTGGGAAGAAGTGACCGGCGTGCGGAAGCGGGTGGTGATGCGACTCTCGGAAGATGGCGGGCGCAGTTTCGGTCCGGTCGTGACCTTGAGCGAAAGCGCCAAGGCGGAATACCCGGCTGTGGCTGTGCACGAAGACGGCCGGGTGGCCGTCAGTTGGATGGAACATGCTTTCCCTCACACCCGGATCGTGGTCCGGCAGGGCCGGCTGCCGGCGAGGGAGGCGAAGCAGCCGTCATGAGAACCTCATCGGCAATCGGCGCCGCGGTCGTGATCGCGGCGCTCGGCTCGCTGGGTGCGGCGGGCGGCGTCGATCCCTATCGGGTTGCGGGGGTGCAGCGGATCAGCGGAGTCCGGGAGGCGCCGTCCTTTTCCATGCACACCGTCGATGGGCAGGCAGTCGATTCCGGGAGCCTGCGCGGCAAGGTCGTGCTCGTCAATTTCTGGGCGACGTGGTGCGGTCCCTGTAAAGATGAGATGCCGGCCCTTGAGCGCCTCCGGCGCCGTTTGAGCGATCGGCAGTTCGAAGTGCTGGCTGTGACGGCCGACCAGGAGCCGGAGGCCATTCGGAATTTTGCCAAGACCCTCAACCTGGAGTTCCCCATCCTGTTGGATGAGACCAAAGAGGTGAGCGCGGCCTTCGGCGTGCGGGGGTTGCCGACGACGGTCGTGATTGATCGGAACGGCCGCTGGGTGGGCCGGGCGGTCGGTCCTCGGGCATGGGACAGTCCGGCCACGGTGGCCCTGTTTGAAAACTTGACGGAGTCTCCGCGATGAACGGACCGGAACGTTTGGCGGTCACTTCATTCGAGCGGCGGCGATGGGTCGCCGGGTGGACGTGCTCCGTGCTGCTCCATGCTGTCGTCGTCGCTGCGTCACTCGGCGTGATGACGAACCTGCGTCCGGCGCCGGTGCAAGAACCCTTTCGATGGGAGGTGTCGCTGGTGGAGGCCCTCCGGCAGGATGTCGCCGCCGAATCGGCGCCAGCGGCGGATGTGCCCACGCCGTCACGGACTCGCGTGCAGCCGGCGCTGCAACCGATCGCGCGGCAAGTCGAAACCAAGCCGGTCGTGGAAATGGTTCAACAGAAAATTCGCCGGGTGGTCGCGTCGGTTCAACGTGTGCAACCGGCGGCTGTCGAGCCGAAGACGGTTTCACTGCAACCGGCGCGGAAAGTGGAGGCGGCGGTTGCGGTTAAGGAGGTCATGCCCATCGAACGACTGCCAGAAACCAGGCCGGTAACGGAAACGGCGCCCGGCGTACGGGCCGCTGAGCCGAAAACGGTCGCCGAGCCAGTGGTAGCCGGGCCTGCTCCTGTTATGGCGGAAGCGGCCGTTGTGCCGTCACCGCCGTCCGTAGGTCACCAATCGGAGCCCACCTCCGTCGCGCCGGTGCCGGCGAATTCGGCGGCTGCGGTCGGGCAGCAACAGGTCGTAGAGCAGCCGGCCGTGATGCCCGTCACCCGCAACCCCGCGCCGATTCCGGATGAAGCGCCCGTACAAGCGAATGTTGAACCGCCGGCCCGGTCCGCGGTGGCCGACCACGGCGAGCCCGAGGCCCCCGCTCCGACGGCACGGGAGACCGCTTCACAGATCGCCATGGTTCCTCGCTCGGCTCCCGGGATGAAAACCGATTACCGTTGGCTGGCGGAATCGCTGTGGCGCCGCGTCGTGGAGCTCAAACGGTATCCTCACGAGGCCAGGCTGAACCGATGGGAAGGGAAAGTGGTCCTGAAAGCGGTTATCCGGGAAGACGGTCACCTGGGTGACCTGCAAATCCAAAAAAGCTCCGGCTACGACATCTTGGACCAGGATGCGATGGAACTGGTGCGCAAGGCCTGTCCCCTTCACCTGAAGCATCCGCTCGGACGCCCGGAAGTCGTGGTGCAGATTCCGATCAACTATGCCTTGAGGTAGGGTCAGCGCATACATGGGGGGCAACGTGCCTGCAAAGAGCGCTCGCCGTCCTGCGCCGACACCCGGCATCGCCGTCGTTCTCGCCTCCGCGCTGATCGCGCTTTACGCCGTTCTGAGCGTTGCGGCGGTCGCTTGCCTGCCCGATGCCGGTCCGCCGATCGGACAGGCGCACCATCATCCGCACAGCCACCACAACCAGAACGGCCTTGCACACTCTCCGCTCTGCGCCTGGGCCTGTCAGGCCAACCCGTCGGTGTCTCTCGCACCGTCGGGCGTTGACGGCCCGATTTTCCTGCTGCTGGTCGGGTTTCTCTCGCTGACCGCTTGGTTGCCGCCGGCCACCGATCTACGTGTCGGCCGATCCCGTTCCCCGCCCCTGCCTCGACTCAGCCGTTAGCTCATCTGTCCATCACTTCACCCAAGCGGATTCGAGGAGGAGGCCATGCGTCTGCCGAGTCTCCGGCGGGATGTCTGCCGGGCGTATCTCATTTATGATCGGGGTATGGAGTGCGGGAATCGTGAGTATGGTTGCGGCGGAGGGTCCGGCCGTCGGGGCACAAGAACATGAAGCGGGTCCCCCTGATGTCGTCCTGGAAGACGTTCATATCCAAGGGCAGAAGATCGAGAACGTCGAGGATGTCAGAAAAGAATTCACCCGGCGCCCGGGCAGCACCATTCTGATCGAAGAGAAACAGATCGTTGAGTCGCGTCAGGTGAATCTTCAAGATGTGCTGCAATTCGCGCCTGGGGTGCGCTTTCAGTCCCGCTTCGGCGCGGACGAAGGGCAGTTCCAGATCCGCGGGATGTCGCTGCGGAACACTTTCCACCACCGCGGCATCAACATCCTCATCAACGGCATGTTCTTCGGCGATGCGGACGGGTTCTCGGACTTCGAGTCGATCGACCCCATGGTCTATGAACGGATCGAGGTCCATACGGGGGCGAACGCCTTGCGGTACGGCGCCAACACCATCGGCGGTGCGATCCATTTCGTGCCGAGGACCGGCTACAGCGCGTCGATCCTGCAAATGCGGGGCATGGGGTGAGCTTCGGCCTGTACATGGGACAGGTCTCGAGCGGCCAGGTCCTGCCGTTCAAGGTCGGCAACATGAACGCGACGGCGGATTACTACATCAGCGTCTCCGGCAACCGCCAGGACGGGTTTCAAGACAACAGTCAGCAGGGCCGACAGCGCATCAACGCGAATCTCGGCCTGCAACTGGGATGGCATCAGGAAATCCGCACGTACTTCCTGCAAGCCAACGTGTCGGAACGCATTCCGGGGTCGTTGACCAACGCGCAACTGGTTGCGAATCCCAAACAGGCCGGAGGACAGACGCCCAACCCAAGTAACTGTTTTGCCTGCCAGACGAACAACCAAACCTGCAACGACGGCAGCTATTACAACCTGCAGCGGATCGGCGTGGCCTACCGCAACGAGTTTGCGACCGATCAATTCATCGAGATCATCCCGTACTACTCGTATCACTATCTCGATCACCCGATCTTCCAGACCATCCGGCAGGACAACAACAACGTGGGCGGCGAGATCCGTTATCGGAACGCCAACCGATTGTTCGGGCGCGAGAACGTCTTCGTCGTCGGCGTCCAGCCGCGCTACGGCGACCAGCAGCAGACCCGTTTCGTGAACGTCAATGGCAGCATCGGCGCGATGACCCAGAACGCGTTTCTGCGAACGCGCTATCTCGGGGCCTATGCCGAAGACCAGTTCGACGCGACGGAGAATCTCGCGCTGGTGGTCGGAGGCCGGTGGGACTCCTCGAGCCGGCAGGGGAACATGCAGAACTTCGGGCCGGCTGGTTTCCCGGCAACGCAGACGACACCGTCCGTGCTGCAGAACACCCGACAGCCGCTCGCGCAGTTCGATGCGCTGAATCCCAAAGGCGGCTTCGTGTACCGCACCACGGCGACGTCGCGACTCTATTTCAACGCCAGCCGGGCTTATGAGGCCCCGCTGAATCTCGAATTGCTCTCGTCGGTCAATGCGAACGGCTCGCCCAACACCGGCTTTTTGCATCTCGATGCGCAACGGGCGCGGCAGTTCGAACTGGGGCACCGGGGGACGTCAGCCGACAAACGGTATCAGTAGGAGGTGACGGTCTACGACCTGGAAATGCAAAAGGAGATTTTGGCGTTGACCATCAACAACCAGGGCACCTTCCAGAATGCCAGCGGAACGCGGCACACGGACGTGGAAGTCGCGGCGCGATGGTGGTGACCAAAGGGCTTTTCGCCGATGGAGGCGGCGCAAAGGATGACAGCCTGCAGACGCGCGTCGCCCACACCCGGTCCCGCTTCAAGTTTACGGACGACGTGCGCGGCGGAGGCGTCGGCGGGCCCAACGTGCTGATCGCCGAAGAGGGCAACACGGTGCCCGGCGCGCCGGAGCATAACCTCAACGTCGAGGTCCGCTATGATCATCCGCTTGGTTGGTGGATCGCCCCGAACTTCGAGTGGTCGCTCGCCGGATTCTACGTGGACAATTTGAACACCGTGAAGAACCCATCCTATTTCGTCCTGCACCTGCGGTCCGGGTGGAACGTGAATGAGAACCTCACGTTCTTTGCCGAGGGCCGCAACCTGACCGACAAGACCTACGCGGGGGCGGTTATCGTCAACGATCAATTCAACCGCTTCGCGAATCCGGCTCAAGGCGTGAGCGGCTATGCGGGGATGGAGTACCGGTTCTGAACGATTCGTTCACCCAGGAGGGAAGCCTATGGATACGCCATTGTTGCGCGTCAAGGAAGCGGCCGAGGTGTTGCGCGTCAGCCGCTGGACCATTTATCGATGGGTGGAGGAAGGACGACTCCGAGGCACGAAGCTCGGCCGTGGGAGCCTTCGGATTTTCAGCGAGTCCGTGATGGCGTTGGTAGAACGACACCGCACAGACGACGATGGGGCGATGTTCGATTCCTTGTGTCCGTCACCCGGCGGCGGGGACGCCGTCCACATGAGAAAGGGGGCGGGCGCCTTCGAGCGCGTGCGTGTTGCAAGGGGGGGCAGGTATCGGTAGACAAGCCGCAGGTGCGGGGATATATACGAGCCGCGGCGGTCAATGCCGAGGTTGTGTACAAACCCGAGAGGCGCGCTTGTGAGCTGATGACGCAGAGTTCCTGTTCAAGGACCTCGGCCATCGAGGCCGGTCTTCTCATCCTGGCCTACATGGTCTTCGCGGCGCTGATGTCGGCCTGCGGCCTACCGGGGACCGAACCGGGCGTCGATCATGATCCCCATCACCATCATCCGCAGAGCCAGGCGGCAAAGACGTCCTTCTGCGCGTGGGCCTGCCAAGCGCACGGCAGTGCAACGGTCTCCTCGCCACCAGGTGAACAACCGCGCCTGATCCCTGTTGGACGTCTGATCTCCCTGACACTCGTCCCGACCCCGCTACTCCCTACAGCCGGACCGCTGGCCCGCGGCCCTCCTCGATAACTCGTCATTCAGCGTCCTGTTCAGTTCGTACGGTTTTCCTATTTGACAGACTCGGTCGTTCTTGCGCAGGGCCGGAGGCGGCGTGTGCCTGTCACGCTGCCAGGCTCAAGCAAAGGAGGTGATCTGCCTATGCAGCGATGTGGTGCCGTCCTTCTCCGGTGGCTCATGATCGTGTCCGTTTCTGTTGGGGCGGGAGGCTTGGCCCAGACGGCGGTGGCTCAAGAATCAGAGCGGCGGGTTGGTCGAGCGCCGGCCCAACAGCATGGCCCGGAGAGCGGCAGGGCTGCGCCCACGGATGTGCCGGTGGTCTCGATGGAGCCCGTGGTCGTGACGGCGACCCGATCGGCAACGCCGATCACGCAGGTGCCCGCGGCGGTCACGGTGGTCGAGCAGCAACAGATCCTCCAGGGCCGCCCGGCAACAGGTGTGGATGAGACCTTGCGCTATGCGCCCGGCGTCCAAGCGGAGCGACGATTCGGGCCGGACGATGTTCGCCTCGCGATCCGAGGCAGCGGTCAGCGTGCGACATTCGGGGTACGGAGCATCCGTGTGTTGATCGACGGCATTCCATTGACGGAGGTTGATGGGCAAACCCGACTGGAGCCGATTGACTTGGATGCGGTGGCGCGGGTCGAAGTCCTGCGCGGGCCGAATTCCACGCTGTACGGAAATGCCTCGGCCGGCGTGATCAACTATGTGCTGGAGGAAGGCGAAAAGGGCCGTCGGTATGCAGAGCCGAGGGTCGTCTTCGGGGCCTATGACTTCTACAAGTACCGGCTGAAGACGGCCGGCGCGACGGATCGGTTCAGTTGGATGGGGAACTACTCCTATCTGGACTATGGCGGCTATCGGGATCATTCGGTGACGCGGAATCAACGCTTCCTGGGGAAGTTCAAGTACTCGATCGACGACCGTTCGGATCTCTCCGTAGTGGTCACTTACGGGCAGCTCGATGGAGACATTCCGGGCAATCTGACCATGACGCAGTTTCGAACCAATCCGCGCCAACAGCAGCAGACCCTGCATCCCGTTCCACCAGCGACATTTCCGGCCACGACGCCGTTTGCTGCGTTCCAAGCGGCCCGGAGAGATGAGCGGTTCCGCCCGGCGCTGGTCTATCGCAACCAGTTCACGGGGAATCAGGAATTGAGCCTCACCGGATTTTTCGCAACGCGCGATCTCCACCATCCGCTCTGTTGTTTCCCGGGCAGCTTCGTCACGCTCATGCGGATCGAGAACGCCGCGTTTGCGAAGTACACCAACACCGTGCCGATCTTTGGGCTACCCAACCGCCTTGTCGTCGGCTTCGACTGGCAGGATCAGAATTCCGTGAATAAGAATTTCGACAATGTGCTGGGGGCGCCGGGAGCGCTGCGTGTGTATACGCAGGAACGGATCAACCAGGACGGCTTTTATGCGCAGGACGAGCTGAAGGTCCTCGAACAGGTCGAGCTGGTGGGCGGGGCCCGCTACAGCCAAGTTCGATTCAAAATCGACGATCGTCTCAAGGCCGGCGGGGTCGACGGCTCAAGTCGCCGCAATTTCGCCCAGACGACGGGCCTGGCTGGAGTGCGTTACAGTCCGGTGAAGTGGGCGAATCTGTACTTCAACTTCAGCCAGTCCTTTGAGACCCCAACGGGGACGGAGTTCCGCAATCCCACGACTTCGACCGGCGTCGGGCTCAATCCGTTCCTGCAACCTCAGAAGTCCTCCAATTACGAAGTGGGGGTGAAGGGCGCGGTGGGTGAAACCCTCTACTACGACATCGCCGTGTACCGGCAACACTTCACCGATGAGTTGATTCGATTTGCGACGGGCTTTACAGGCCCCTGTACCGTGTTCTCGCCGTGCTTTCGCAATGCCGGGACAACCGATCATGACGGCTTTGAGGTCGGGATCACCTATCGGCCGTTTCGTGCCCTGACGTTCCAGACCGCCTATACCTATGCCGACTATCGATTCCGGGATTACGTTGTCAATGGGGTGCAATTAGCCGGGCGCCGATTGCCGGGCATCCCCGAGCACCGGCTGATCCTCGATGTGACCTATGAACAACAGGATGGCCCGCTGGCCGGTGCCTATGCCGGAGTCGAATGGCAATATCAAACCGCATATTTTGTCAGCGACACCAATCTAAATTCCGTTTCTCCCACGGGAGTAACTGAGAACGATCGGAAAAATCCGGGGTACACGGTCACGACGCTCAAAGCCGGTTACCAGACCATGCTGGATCAACACTGGGGGCTCGAGCTGTTCGGTCGGTTGGAAAACCTGTTCGATGCGAATTATGCCTTTGCGACCATCAATCCGGCCGGCGGGCCGGCCTTCGGGCCATTTATCGGGCGAAATGTCTTTGGCGGCTTCTCGCTGCGGTATGTCCTCATGTGAGCCGGAGCCGTTCAGTTCAGCGCGAGGCATTCCGGCAGGCAACGGTCGGGAACGGAGCTGTGAGTTGTGTCCTCCTGCGGGTTCTGCCCCGTGTGAGGATCCGAGGTTCGGGGAGCCTCCTTCCTCGGATCCGCTCGGAGCAGGGGCTTCACACTCTTCTCCCCTGCTCCGAGCCCTTGTTACGAAGGAGCGGCGTGATACCAGACAGGCCGGTGTGGCGAAGGGAAAGGTGTTGGCGGTGTGGGGTCTCGAATGCTCTGAGAGCACGAGACGTCGGCGAGGTGGCGCGAACAGGGTGAACAAAAATGGGTGGAAGGGAGGGGGGACACGTGAAGCAAGGAGGAAAAGTATGTGGAAGACCATTGGTCCGTTTGTGCTGATTGGTTGGGTGCTGGTGTGTGCGGCCTACGCCGAGGTCGCATCCGTGACAAAGGATGGGCAACTGGCGCTGCCGGCGGACTACAAATAGTGGCCGGTTGTTCTCACCAACGTCCAGCGACCAGGTTTGAAGCAAGTGCGCGATATTTACGTCAATCCCGTCGGGACAAAGGCGGCTCCGGGACAGAAGTTTTCGGATGGGACGGTCATGGTCATGGAACTGTACACGGCGAAAAACAGCGCTGGTGGCGGATTGGAAAAGGACCGACTGCTCCAAGTGTTCGTGATGGGTAAAAATCCGGGGTGGGGACAGGAGGTCCCAGAGCACCTCAAAAACGGGACCCGGATCTATGCTGCGTATGATCCAGTGGGGAAACCATTGGCCGAGGATTTTACCAAGTGCCGGGCGTGCCATGCGCCGTTGGCGCAACACGATTTCGTCCACCGATACCAGGAATATTTTGATCAGCGAGGGCATGCCCATTGAGCGCAGCTCACTCGCGGCGCCGTCTGCCCACGCGGCGCCGTACCACGGAGCTTGTGCTGCGACCTACCTCCTCGACACAAGCTCCACAAGGGGAGCGGTCAGCGGACCGTTCCCCTTGTTTCGAAAGATCGTAAGTCAAGCAGAGGGAGATCGGTGGAATGAAGCGAAAAACGTCTCGAGTGGTCACATCAGGCATCGGAGGTGAGCAGATGTCGGACGATACGCGCCAGCGGTCCGTTGGCAGGCGCCGTCGCCTTCCAATCGCGTGCAGCCGTGCCCTTGTCAGCCTTGTCTTACTGACCCCGGGGTTTTCAGGTGCGGCGGAGCCGGCAGCGGAGACGCATCACACGTTGGAGCAGCTCCTTCGAGCGCAAGCCTTCAACAAAGCGTTTGAAGGATTTGATTCGTACGTCGTGACAATCGAGTCCGATCACCTCCACGCGGACGGTTCGCGTGAGGTGATCGCCGTCGCCAGCGGCAGATTTTTAGGACAGGAAAAACGGCTGAGAGTGGAGTTCTTGGTGGTCGGCGAGCGGGTCATCGGAGGGCAGATCCTGGAACACGCTAACCTGCCGCCTTGCACCTCAACTTCATCACAGGCGTCGTCACTCTAACCAAGGAGGTCTCCAATGTGTCGGAAGGTGCTGTTCGGTTTCTTACTGGTGTCAGTGGTCGGGTTGGCCGATTGTCGCGCGTTCGCTCTTCAAGCCGGCGGCGTCGAAATCGGAGATCTGGAGACGGGTTCCGTTGTGGGGCAACCCTTCAAGGAGTTGCCGGTTGACTTGGAAATTTATGCGGCGGATCTCGGGAATTTAAAAATCATCTATCCACCCACGTCGATCCTGGATATGAAAACGCGGGGCGGTCGCCCGGTGGTCATTAAGGTCACGAACAAGTCTGCCGTGGATCGCGGATTTCTCATGACCGCAGACGGCGCGTTCGAAGCTCCGACGGTTTTACGGGCGCAGTTGGTGCTGAAGCCGGGTGAAACAAAGTACATCGGGATTCCGACGAGCGACCTGCTGTATGCCACGTCAGGAAGCACCTTTGTGTACAGCGATCATCTCCATCCGAGCGAAGCTGGTGGAAAACTGGTGATCCTTCGATAAGACCGGTTGAGGAAAAGAGGCGGGGCACACAGGCCCTCTGCGCTGGCCAGCGCAGAGGGCCTGTGTGTTTGCGACTTGAGGCAAGGCGACCGGTCACCAGTAGGGGTAGCGCCCCCAATAATACGGGCCCCAGTAAGGGGGGCCCCAATAGGGGCCGTAGTACGGTCTGATGCGGAGGGGCGCATCGGCGATTCTCGGCCAGACTTTCAGGTGCTTGATTTCCAGCACCGGATAGGTGTATTCGGTTTCGTCCAACGGCAGCGTGATCGAACCGGTTACCTCGCCGGTGATCGTCACACGCGTTCCAGGAGGCAGCGTCGCAGGGTCGAGGAAATCTCGTTGAATCGCCACGAACCGGCCCTGTGACTTGGTCAAATCGAGTCCAGGCTCCCGCGATCCGTCAAGCGGGAGTTGCAGCACTTCGATTCGCGTCCCCTCTTTGAGCCGTTTGGCCGTCAGCACTTCCCCGCCTAACATGACCACCCGGCCTTTGTGCGATTCCGGAGAGGCCTTGATTTCGGTAAACGAGACCCGCTCCGCGTGGTTGGGATATGACTCAGGGGCAGCGGACGCGCATCCCGAGAGGAACGTCGGTAGGAGAAGCAACAGAACCGGCCGTGCAACCCCGTCGTTCATGCCGACATTATAACAAACGCTGCGCCCGCGCCGCTTGGATTATAATGACCACGGTGGGCCGCATACGATGAAAGGAGTGACGGTATGACGGATCGACGACGTATCTCTTGGCCGATAATGGCCTGGCTGCTTCTGGTCTTGCTGGCGTGGGGGGGAACGCCTTCCCTCGGCGTGGCCGGCAAACTTCAGTTGAAAGGAAAGTACGAAGAGCTAAACGAGCCCTCCAGCCACACGCCGGGAAAGGTGAAGCTGGTAGAGTTCGCGGATTTTTATTGTCCCCATTGCCACCGGTTCGACGCGGAGGGACTGCCGATTCTGGAAAAAGAGTTCGGCAACAAGCTGGAAATAACCATGGTCGGCTTTCCGGTCATTCAAGGCAAGCTCCCGACCGCCTTCGACATGTATGAACAGGCCAAGAGCATGGGCAAGGGCAATGAGATGAAGCGGGCAATCTTCCGCACGATTCACCAGGACCGGGTGCACATCTTCGATCGGCTGATTCGAGAGAAGCTGGCCAAGGAAGTGGGCCTCGACCCGGTCGCGTTCGAGGCGGGCCTGGCGAGCGGCAAGCCGGCCAAATCGTTTGAAGAGGGAAGAAAATGGGGCGAGCGGGTCAAAGTGCAGCAGACGCCCACCATCCTCCTCGACGGCAACATCAAAGTGGAACAGATCGATCCGGAGAATCTCAAAACGATTATTCGGAGCATTTTGGATGCTGATAGAAACCGGTAACGCGTCATGCATCACGCGTCACGCCTCACGAGGTTCTGATGGCCATTGATCCGATCTGCGGCATGACGGTAGAGCCGGAGACAGCAGCGGGGAGTCACGACCACCTGGGCACGACTTATTATTTCTGCAGCCGGCATTGTCTCAACACCTTCCGCGCCGATCCAGCGAACTATGCCGGGTCTCGACCGCTGGTGCTGGTCACGACGCCGCCTGCGAAGAAGACACTGCCGGTGATGTCTGCCGCCATGCCGGCCGAAGGTGCGTCCGGCGAAATTGATCCGGTCTGCGGGATGACCGTGCAGCCCGCGACAGCCGCCGGTTCGCACGTGTACGAAGGCAAGACGTATTATTTCTGCTGCCAGGGTTGCCTGACCAAGTTTCAGTCCGATCCGGTCAAGTACCTCAAGGCGAAGGCGGAACCGCGGTCTCACGCGCCGTCGCCAACCGGCGGCCTCACCCGCGAGTACACCTGTCCGATGGACCCGGAGGTTCACCGGGACAAGCCCGGCCCCTGTCCCAAGTGCGGCATGGCCCTGGAGCCGGCGACGGTTGGGTCATTCGCCACCAAGACCGAATACGTCTGCCCGATGCATCCGGAGATCGTCAGGAGCGAACCAGGGACCTGTCCGCTGTGCGGGATGGCGCTGGAGCCTCAAACGGTGTCTCTTGAAGAGGAAGCAAATCCCGAGCTGACCGACATGGCCCGTCGGTTCTGGATCAGCCTGGGACCGGCACTGACGGTGTTGGTCCTGGCCATGTCCGACATGATTCCGGGGCAGCCGATTCAGCGGATCCTCTCGAATAGCGCGCTCCGTTGGCTCGAGTTCCTGCTGGCGACGCCCGTGGTGCTCTGGGCCGGGTGGCCCTTTTTCGAGCGGGGATGGCAGTCCGTCGTCAACCGCAGCCTGAACATGTTCACGTTGATCGCGATGGGAACCGGCGCCGCGTACCTCTACAGCGCGTTCGTGACGCTGCTCCCCGGTCTGGTGCCGTCCTCGTTCCGCCGGCCTGACGGCTGGGTCGCCGTCTATTTTGAAGCGGCGGCTGTCATTACGGTCCTCGTGCTGCTCGGTCAAGTGCTGGAGTTGCGGGCGCGCAGCCGGACGACCAGTGCGATCAAGGCGCTGTTGGGTTTGGCGCCCAAGACCGCGCGCCGGCTCCGGGACGATGGGACGGAAGCAGATATTCCGCTGGACCAGGTGAAACCGGGCGATCGGCTGCGGGTCCGGCCCGGGGAGAAGGTGCCGGCGGACGGCGTCGTGGTGGACGGGGCCAGCACGGTGGATGAATCGATGATGACCGGCGAGCCGATTCCCATCCAAAAGGCCAAAGGCCATCGCGTGACGGCGGGAACGGTGAACGGCACGGGCACGTTTATCATGCGGGCCGAGCGGGTCGGCGCCGAAACGTTGCTTGCGCAGATCGTGCGGATGGTGAGCGAGGCGCAGCGCAGTCGCGCGCCGATCCAGCGGCTGGCGGACGTCGTGGCCGGCTATTTCGTGCCGCTGGTCGTCGGAATCGCCCTCGTCTCGGGGCTCACCTGGGCCCTGTTCGGACCGGAGCCGCGGCTGGCCTACGCTCTGGTGAACGCCGTGGCGGTGCTGATCATCGCCTGCCCTTGCGCGCTGGGGCTGGCGACGCCGATGTCGATCATGGTCGGAACGGGACGCGGCGCGACCGCCGGCGTGTTGATCAAGAAGGCGGAAGCGCTGGAGGTTTTAGAGAAAGTCGATACCCTTGTGTTCGACAAGACCGGCACCCTGACCGAGGGGAAACCGAAACTGACGACGGTCAGATCTGAGCCGTGGATCTCTGAAATCGATCTGCTGCGGCTCGCCGCCGGGCTCGAACGGGGCAGCGAGCACCCGCTGGCCGCAGCGGTTGTCGCGGAAGCCGAAGCCAGAGGCGTGGGCCTCTCACCCGCTGAGGAGTTCCGGTCCGTGACCGGAAAGGGCGTGAAGGGAACGGTCGAAGGCCGCGCCGTCGCCTTAGGCGCGCCGGCCTTTTTGCGGCAGGACCTGGGTCTCGCGGAGAAGGACCTGCGCGAGCTCGAAACGGAAGCGGAACGGTTACGACGTGAGGGGCAGACCGTCGTATTCGTCGCCGTGGACGGCAAGCCGGCCGGCTTGCTGGGCGTCGGCGATCCGATCAAGGCGTCGACGCGGGAAGCCATCAGGCTGCTGCATGCCGAGGGCCTCAGGCTCATGATGGTGACCGGCGACCATCGGTCAACGGCGGAAGCGGTCGCGAAGCAACTGGGAATCGATGAGGTGAGGGCCGAGGTGTTGCCGGAGCAAAAGGGCCGAATCGTGAAACAACTGCAAGCCGAGGGGCGCATCGTGGCGATGGCCGGGGACGGTGTCAACGATGCGCCGGCGCTGGCGCAGGCCGATGTCGGGATCGCGATGGGCACGGGCACCGATGTCGCGATGCAGAGCGCCGGAGTGACCCTGGTGAAAGGCGATCTCCGCGGGATCGCCCGTGCGCGCCGGCTCAGCCGCGCGACCATGCGCAACATCCGGCAAAATCTGGTCTTCGCGTTCCTGTACAACGCGCTGGGGGTGCCGATCGCCGCCGGCCTGCTCTATCCCATCTGGGGGCTGTTGCTTAGCCCGATGATCGCCAGCGCCGCCATGACCGTCAGTTCCGTGTCGGTCATCTCCAACGCGCTGAGGCTACGGCGCGTCGAGTTATGAGTGCGAATCCCTTTCCCTCCGAGAAAGCCTTGACGGCGCTGCGGGCTCTGGGGTGGGTACCGGTGCTGGCGCTCGTCGCGGGAGGAAGCGCCGGGCTTTCCTCGGCCTTCGCGGCCGGGCGGTTGATTCCGGTCGTCACGGCCTCCGATCTGCAGGCGCAGGTCAAAGCGACGGCGGCCAAGGTCATCCCGGCCGTCGTGAGCATCGCGTCCACGGTCGTCGTGCGCGATCAGGCCTTCAGCGACGAAGGCCTGCCCTTCGGGCTGTTCCGCGAACCGCCGTCGCGCCGACAGTACGGGCAGGGGTCGGGCGTCATCGTCTCGCCGGACGGGTACATCATTACCAACAACCATGTCGTAGCGGACGCCGTGGACGTCGAAGTGATCCTGGCCGATCGCCGGCAATTCAAAGGCCGTGTTGTCGCCACCGATCCGAAGACCGATGTGGCGGTGGTGAAGATCAACGGGACGAATTTGCCGACGGTGCCGTGGGGCGATTCGGGCGCCCTGGCCGTCGGGGACTTCGTGCTCGCCATCGGCAATCCGTTGGGGTTGAGCCGCACGGTGACGTTCGGGATCGTGAGCGCGGTGGGCCGGGCGGATGTCGGCGTCGCCGACTACGAAGATTTCATCCAGACCGACGCGCCGATCAATCCCGGCAACTCGGGCGGCGCGCTGGTCAACATCCATGGCGAGCTGGTCGGGATCAACACCGCCATCGCCAGCCCGACGGGCGGGAGCGTGGGCGTGGGCTTCGCTATTCCGAGCAACATGGCGCGCGCGGCGATGCAGAGCCTCCTCAAGACCGGTCGCGTCGTCCGCGGCTTTCTCGGCGCCTCCACCCAGGACGTGACGCCGCTGTTGGGCGAGATTTTCAAGCTGCCGGACGTGAAGGGCGCCATCATTACCGATTTGATGGCCAAGGGCTCGGCGGAGAAGGCCGGCCTGCGCCGGGGCGACGTGGTGGTGCGCTTCGACGGCAAGGACGTGATGGACAGCGGCCACCTGCGCAACCTCGTCGCCGCGGCGCCGATCGGGAGCAAGCATCGGTTGGATGTCATCCGTGACGGCAGGCCGGCGCAGACGGAACTGATCATTCAGGAGGCGCCGCGCGAGCGCATCAGGCGCGCGCAGACGACGCCGGTCGAGTCGGCCATCCATCCGCTCTCCGGGGTCCTCGTCGATGAGATCACGCCCGCGTTGGCGCGGCAGATGGGGTTGACCGTCAATTCGGGTGTGGTCGTGACCGACGTCGAGGAAGGCAGCCTCGCGGAAGCGTCCGGTCTCATGCCCGGCGACGTGCTCCTCGAACTGAACAGACAACCGCTCCCCAACTTCGCCACGTTTCAACGACTCGCCGAGCCGATCAGACCCACCGATGTGACCCTCCTCCTGGTCAACCGCCAGGGGACGGTGCTGTATGTGCCGATCCAAGGGGAATAGGAAAGTGGCGGTGTGAGCGTCTCGCGTGCTCGCGCATCGCGCACACAAGAACGTATCACATTCTTAAATCGAGGGCGGTGCTCGCTGGACGCGCGCAGGCCAAGACACCCACACCGCCACCTGAGGGGTGAGGGATGTGGTGGACACTGAGACCTGCCCTGCTTAGGAGGATTTGGGGAGGCGGGACCTGTCACCAACCAGCACACCCGTCCTCGCCCCCCGCCCACACTCGCCTAAGAAGTATTAACCCTAATCCGAAATTCTTTCCGGCCATGAGCCCTCTATTCGCCTCTCCCCCATTGGGGGAGAGGCTGCGGTGAGGAGGTTCTTCTCGGACACCACCCTCACCTGTCTCCTCTCCCTCCCGCGGGAGGGAGAGGAGCCTTTCGGGAAGCGGAGAAAGGCATTTCTTCCGAGACAAATATTTTCGGATCAGGGTTAACTTCGGCTGCGGAACCCATTCCCTCCTGAGCTTCGCTCGAAGGGAACTTCGGACAGACCTCAGTGGCGCTCATCGCGACCGCATATGCTCAGCAAGTGCGAAATCACCCTGCCGCCTCACCAACTCGGCGGCGTCCGCAAGCGTGACGCTCCTTATTCGTCGCGTCGCGGACCCCGAGCCTCCGCTCAATTCGCGATGCAGGTCCCAACATCCAGCCTAGGTGAAAGAGTCGACTAGGAATCTTTGGGGGCAGACTGCACGGCCATTGACAAGGCCTCGAATCCCTAGGAGAATCGCCACGGCTGCCGAACCTCTGTGGATCAGGATAGGTCGATCGGCATTCCGAAGCAGGCAGGAACCTAAAGACTAGACGGTGAAGTTTACCAAGTACTTCGAATTCATTCGGCGTAGACCTGATCGTGCCACGATTGGAGATGAGTGGATCGAACGAGTCGTCAAGGCTCCTATGAAAGAGACCGTACAGAAGGATGGGCGCATTCGTCGCTGGGCGCCGATCGAAGAGATGGGGAACAGGTATTTGCGGGTCGTGTTACTGCCCGATGGTGAAACAATCCATAATGTCTTCTTTGATCGGAGATTCAAGCTATGAAGATCAAATATTTCCAGGACACAGACACGCTGTACATCGAGTTCAGGGCAGCAGAAGTCTCAGAGACGAGGGATTTGGATGAAAACACTCAACTCGATCTTGACAAAGATGGAAATATCTGTGCGATGACAATCGAGCATGCCCGAGAGAGAGCGGACATTCCGCATTTTTCTTTTGAGCAGATCGCAGCCTAACGCATGGCTTCTTCTCAAGTGCTCGGACCGCACAGCTTGCTCAAAGATGCCGGTCTTCTCCAAAACGCCCCGCTCCCCGTTTGCTCGCCCGTCTAACCCCCGCCGTGCACGGCCCGGCAGGCACCGTCAACACCGTTGTTGACACCTCTGTTGTGCGATGCTAGATTGCGTGCCACGAATAAATTGTTCGTAGCACCTGAAAGATCAGAAATGAGAAAACTGGTTCGGTTCGGGGTGTCGCTGGATCATCACTTGCTGGATGATTTCGACCGGTTGATTCAGCGGCGGAGATATACGAACCGATCGGAGGCGTTGCGGGATCTGATCCGTGACCTCCTGGTCGGGCAGGAGTGGGATGAAAATAAGGAGACGGTCGGGACGATCACCTTCGTGTATGACCACCACGTCCGCGATCTCACCAGGAAGCTTACCGATATCCAGCACCGGTACCAAAAGCTCATCCTCTCCGGTATGCATGTGCACCTGGATCACGACCACTGTCTGGAAGTGCTGGTGGTGAAAGGAAAGGGGGCCGAGATCAAGAAGGTCTCGGATGCACTGGTCAGCGTCAAGGGCGTGAAGCACGGGAAGCTGACCATGACGACGACCGGCAAGGGACTGAGCTGAGCCGGCCGGTGAAGGTACTCGGCTCTCTTCTCCAGCTCGTTCTTTTCATCGTTCTGCTCGCCTCGTCGGCCTTCGCGCATGATCCGGACGCGCCGACCGTGGAGGTGCCGGAAATCGCCGTCTCGGCGGATCGGCCCGTTGCGGCATCCTCGCAACAGTTCATTCCGGACAAGGAGTATCTGCTCCAGCCTCAGGGGCGCCCGGCCCAGGTGCTGCGCCTGATCCCCGGCTTCATCGCGGTCGAGCATTCCGGCGGCGCGGGCAAAGCGGACCAGTACTTCTTGCGCGGTTTCGACGCGGACCATGGAACGGATGTCGCCTTTTTCACAGACGGCATGCCGATCAATCTCCGGAGCCATGCGCACGGCCAGGGCTATGCGGACCTGAACTTCATTATTCCGGAGACGATTGAGGGTCTCGACGTGTACAAAGGCGCCTATCTGCCTGAATTCGGAGATTTCGCGACGGCCGGGGCGGTGAATTTCAGAACCAGGGACGTTGTCAGGGAGGGTGTCGTGCAACTGGCCGGCGGCCAGTTCGACACCCAGAGGCACTTGCTCATGTTTTCTCCGACGAAGGACAGGGTGCGAACCCTGTTTGCGGGAGAGGGCTACTACACCAATGGACCATTTCTCAATGACAATCGGTACCTTCGCGGGAATCTGCTGGGAAAAGCCACGTTGAATCCGCTCGGCCGGGACGAACTCAGTGTGACCGCCACCTTCCATAAAGCGCAGTGGAATGGCTCTGGCGAGATTCCCCTGCGAGCGGTGCAGGATGGATCGCTCGATCGCTTTGGGTCGATCGATCCCTCCGAGGGAGGGAACACCATCCGCAGCACCACCCGGCTCAATTATCATTACGACACGACCGCAGGGGGTCGCTTCTTTGCGAATGCCTATGCCCAGTCTTACAAATTCGATCTTTTTACCAACTTTACCTTCTTTCTGGAGGATCCGGTGAATGGCGACGGGTTCCTCCAGTCCGACCGGCGGGTCCTCTACGGCGGTGATCTGGGCTATCGGCAGGCGGGAACTCTACTCGATGTTCCCGCTGCCGCCACGATCGGCGTTCAAAGCCGTGTGGACAACATTCACGCGCGGCTCGGGCCACAGGTCAGGCGGGCGCCGATCGGCGTCACGGTCGATAGCGATATTCAGGAAGCCTCCTATGCACCGTTTGTCAAAGCGGAAATTCAGCCGACGCCGTGGCTGCGGCTGGGGGGCGGCGTGCGTGGCGAGGTCTTTACGTTCAACGTCCGGAATCGCTGTCCCGATTGTCCCGAGCAGCCGGTGGGACGGACGAGCTCCGGTCTGGTCTTGCCGAAAGCGAACCTCGTTCTGGGGCCCTGGCTCGGTACGGAATGGTTTCTCAACTACGGGGAGGGCTTTCACAGTAATGACGCGCGGTCGGCTGTGGCTCCCGCTTCATCCCCGCTCGCGCGGGCCAAGACCTATGAGGTGGGGGTGCGCGCACGGCCCTGGGGACCCGAGGGGATGGAACTGATCGCCACGGCCTGGGCTCTGGATCTGAAGCAGGAGTTGGTCTTTGTGGGCGACGAGGGCACGACCGAAATCCGGGGCGCTACGCAACGCCGTGGCATCGAGGTCGCGGCCCGCGGGCAAGTGTGGGGCCCGCTCTATTTCAACGGCAGTTTTACCTGGACCCAGGCCGAATTCCGGAACGGCAATGCGATTCCTCTGGCTCCCGAATACACGGCCTACGGCTCGGTGCTGGTTCGCTGGCCGGAGGGCCTAACATCGCAATTGCAGGCGACCTATCTCGGCGTCCGACCGTTAATCGAAGATCGGAGCATCACAGCGCCGTCGTGGCTCGTGTTCGACCTGAGCGCACGGTACCAACTGCCCGCCAAGTTGCCGTATGGCCGGATGGAAGCGTTTCTGTTTGTCCAGAACCTGTTCAATACCAAATGGGAGCAAGCGGTCTTTGCGTTCGAGTCCCAACTCCGGAATGAAGCGGCGCCGGTCAATGACACCCATTTCGTGCCGGGGAATCCCCGGTTCGTGATGGGGGGGCTGGCGTGGTATTTTTAGCGCGGCACGCGCGAAAGGCGGGAATCGCGAGACTTGCCCAGTCGCGCTTTTCCCGCGAGTCGCGCCCGCGGCGAGTCATCGTGGAAGGCAGTGATACGCAAGATACTCCCTCGCTCGTACTTCAACCGCCCCACCTTGCAGGTGGCTCGGTCGCTGCTGGGCAAGTATTTGGTGCGGGAGAACGGGCAGAGAAGAATAGTCGCGAAGATCGTCGAGGTCGAGGCCTACGTCGGGCCGGAGGATCGGGCGTCGCATGCGTCACGCGGACGGACCCCGCGCACCGAGGTCATGTTCGGGCCGCCGGGCGTCGCCTATGTCTATCTGATTTACGGGATGCATCACTGCTTGAACGTGGTGACCGAACGGGAAGGCTATCCGGCCGCGGTCTTGATACGGGCGGTCGAGGTGGCTTCCGGCTTGGTGGACGGTCCGGGTCGCGTGTGCCGCATGTTGCAAATCGACCGCCGTCTCAACCGCCTTGATCTCACGCAAGGCCGGGCGCTCTGGATCGAAGACCGGGGGCGTCGGTTGCCGGGAGCCAGGATTGCGGCCTATCCGAGAATCGGCGTGGCGTACGCAGGCAAGTGGGCGGCTATGCCCTGGCGGTTCAGGGTTGAAGCGCCCGCTGAATAATTGCCTGACCCGGACGGGTCAGGCGGCATAGAAAACGGGGACCCTGTCGGATCGACAGGGCCCCCGTTGTGCTTCGAAACGATGATTACGGGATTTGGCGATCGGCCCCGATCTTGGTGGCCGACCGCACCGGAGGCTCGATCTTAATCTGCGGACCCTGAACGGCCGGGAGCCGGCCGGCGCCTTCCTTTTTCATGATCCGCTGATTGTTTGCATCCTGGAGATGTTGCTTCACGTGCCTATCGTCGAACCCGGCAGACTCGAGGACCGCCTTCTCGCCCGTCGCGTTGGTCTGGCCCGGATCATTGGCCAGTGGTTGGCCGGTGACCGGACTCACGGCCGGTTTGGCAGGATATCCGGGATGCTTGGGTAGCAACGCCGGATTGGCGGAAGCCAACGACAGCACAAACAGCACACCTGACAGTGTCGCAACAGTGCCGATTAAGAGCTTCATACCCCTACTCCTTTCAAGAAGGTGGCGGAAAAGCAGTGGCGCATGAGAACCGAATCAAGCGGGCGGCATATTAGCGGTGCCGCCTTCACCCTGTCAAGAGGACGAAGCGACGAATTCGCAGGCGTCTTGGTTCATTGGGTTCGCCGGGGAGGGCGCCGGCCCCGTCCTCGGTGGCGATAGGCGCCGGTTCGCCCGGCGGCCGGTAACCGGATAATGACCGTGGTGCCCTGACTGGGCCCGCTGGCGATAGAGATGTGTCCCTGGTGTTCCTCGACTATTTTCTTGACCGTCGCCAACCCAAGACCGGTTCCTGACCGTTTGGTGGTGAAAAAGGGCTCGAACACCTTGCCGACGTGTTCCGTCGGGATCGGGGCGCCGTCGTTCTTGATCAGGATCTGGACTTCCTGATGACGGCCGGCTCGCTGATTCGCCACCTGAATGTCCAAATGGCCGCCGGGCGTCATGGCTTCCAGGGCGTTTTTGAAAATGCTCAGAAACACCTGCTGCATCTTGGCTTCGTCGCACCGGACCGGGCTGACGTGGGACGCATAGTCCTTGGTGACCTGGATACGGGTGACCTCCAACTCCGTGGCCACGACGGTCAGCGCGTTTTCGATGACTTCCGGCACGCGGCACAGCCGCCGGTTCAGCTCCAAGGGTTTGGCGAAATCCAGGATCTCGTTCAGGATGGCTTCGATCCGGATGAGATCGCGCATGGCGTTCTCGACCCGCGTCTGCGGATCGAAATCCAGAATCCCCTCGCCCGTGACTTCTTCAAGTTGGGCGCGGATGGAGGCCAAAGGTTCCCGTACTTCCGTCGCCAGGAACGCGCTGAACTCGCCAATAGCCGCTTGCCGCTCTTGTTTCCGGATCATGGGCTCGGACGGGGCCGGTGGGGCTGCGGCGGCCTGGCCGTCCCCCGGAGTCGCTTCCTGCGGCCTGGCCGGCTGGCTCGCCGGCGGTTGTTGAAAGAGATCGACCAACTTCAGCGTCACGGGTTCCAGCGTGCGGGCGTCGGCGACGGAATAAAAGGCCGTTTCTTTGGAGGCGAGCGTGAGGGTGCCCCCGACCTGGCCGCGGACGAAGAAGGGCACGACTAGCGAGGAGCGGAACCGGTCCTTATAGAGGTGCTTGTGATCGAGAAATCTGCCCTGCGTGGAGGCCAGATCGTGATCCACGCGCGGCTTGCGGTGGCGCACGGCCCACCCGGCCGCCGATGCGTCGAGCGCGAGCCGCTGGCCGGGTTTGAGGTCCTTTTTGTGTTCCCCCTTCTGATCCCCGGCGATGGCGATGACTTCCACGCTGCCCGCAAGAGGATCATAGTAGCAGACCCAGGCGCGATCGTACGGCAACACCGGCGTCACCTCTCCCAGCACAGCGCCCACTTGTTCCTGCATCTCCGGCGTGGCGCGCGAGGTCGAGGCCGTCAGCAGGTCGGTTCCAGTCGAGACGGTCAGCGGTTCCTGAGCGACGAGCGGGCGGCTGAGGACCACGGAGTTGTCGAAGAGGACTTCGTGCTCCAGCGCCTTGGTGATCTCTTCGCTTGCGCTCTCCAGGAGCGACTTTTCTTTCTTGGCGAATGACGCGCTCTCCTTCCGTCCGATGACCACATAGCCGTAGGTCCGCTGGCGGTAGCGCAGCGGAGCGGCCAGCAACGACTTGGCGCCGGGGGTAATCAGCCGGAGGCGGATCGTGCGCGAGCCATCCCCCTCTTCGGAAGAGGGCTGCAGAAACGAGGCTTCCGGCGTGGAGAGCGTTCTGATGATGGCCTGGACGTCCCGCGGCGTGAACCCTCGATAGACTTGGGCCACGAGCGGGCCTTTCTCGCGGTGAAAAATCGCGGCCAAGGCCGCATCCACCGGCAGGTCGTTGAGGACCGACGTCAAGGTTCGCTGGAGGTGCGTCTCTTGTGCGGCTTTGGTCTGTTCGGCCGATGGCGTCACGACAAGGAGTCTCTCACACAGGAGCCGCATTGTAGCAGCGGAGAGCGGTCATGATCAAACCCGCCGGTCAATCAGGGTTCACGATGCGCGGCGGGCGGGACCGGTGAATCACCAGCTCGACGCGGCCCTGTTCGTTGATCCACAGGTTCAAGGTGAAGCTGACGACGCTGATCAGCAGCGCGCCCCACACCGACGCCCAGAATCCCTCCACGGCGAACCCTTTCACCAGCCACCCGACGAATTGAAGGAGAAGCGCATTGATGATCACCATGAAGAGGCCCAGTGAGAGGATGATGAGCGGAAGCGAAAAGAGATAGAGGACGGGTCTGACCGCCGCGTTCAGGAGCGACAGGAACAGGACCGCGGCGAGGCCGGCGGAGAGACTCTGCGCCTCGATGCCGGGCACGATTGTGATGGCCAGAAACACCGCGACGCCGGTGATGATGAAACGGATCAGCAGCGCTCTCATCGCGAATCGTCGGATGTGTTTACTTGCCTTTCGGCCTGGCGAACCGCACTTCCGTCGCCGTCAACGTCTCGCCGTCCTTGGTGGTTTCGATCACGACCCGGTCGCCCACTTGAGGCCTTCCCTGCGCGCCGGCCTCGTCCTTGGCCCGATACTGTGTTTTGTCGGTCAGTCGCACCGAAACCGTGCCGCCCTTGAGCGTCTTGACCTCGATGTGGCCGCCGTCGATCGCGGTCACCATTCCGAGCACATGCTCGCCGCCGCCATGGGCCCAGGCTGCAGTCCCCGCAGCAGCCAGGCACGACACCAGCAGGCCGATGATGAACTTCGCCAACGGGCACCTCCTTCCACGACGCGTCAGTGACGATGCGAAGAGGACGGCGCGGGCATGTCCTCGCCTTCCAGAAAACGGTCGAAGGCGGCCTCCTCCTCCAGTTCTTTTTTCGTCTTCGGATTCAGCGACTTCATCTCTTGCAATTCCTCGGGCGTGAGGTCCGGCAGGTGCCGGATGAAATGAACCAGTTTCCAACTGTCGAGGTCCTTGTCCGGATCGCCCGAGCCCCAAGCCGGCATGGCGGTAAACCGAATCCCGTTGTGGATGATAAAGAACAACTCGCCGTCGGACATGGACTGTGTCTCCTTCAGTCGCAGGTCAGGCGCTTTGGGGTAAACGTTCTGTCCGATCGGGGTTTTTCCGCTGCCGTCGTTCGCATGACAGGTGGCGCAATGATCGGCGAAATGCGCGCGCGCCTCGGCCAGAACTTCCGGGCTGCGCGGTACCGGGTTGGGTGTGTTGCGCTGCTCGATGGGAATGGCCAGGTGTCGAATCTGCCGAGCCAGAAAGACTTCGAGCGCATGGGGTTCGGCCTTCGCGCTGAAGCCGGTCTTGAACGACCGGTAGCCGACCCAGCCCAGCATGCCCATCAGCGCCGCGGCGACAAGAACCAGGATCACGATCAGTTTGGATCGCGTCTTCATCGCGCCTCCGTGTTTTTTCTGCAGTATACAAGCTTCGAGGTACTACCGCCACTCATGAGGCAGCCGGGCGGGGGCTTGTCCGAACAGACGCAGGAGCAACAAGGCGGTGATCGGGATATAGATCAGGATGCCCGTCAGGCCCAGCAACGGTTCCCCGATCCAGAAGGTCACCGACCAGTTGAAGGCCAGCACTCCATAATAGAGCCCGCAGCCCCATAATAGCTTGACGGTAACCGGTTCGTCTCGGTGAAAGGGCACGGGCGGGAGTCGGCGATCGCACGAGAAATACAGGGTAAGCGCGATGAGACCGACGATCGCCCAGCCGATGTAATTGGCGATCGGCACGCCGAAGTGAATGCCTGGATCGGGATAGTCGTAGATTTTGCCCAGGAACCACCGGTCCCCCCTCAACGCCACCGGATCGATGACGATGTCGATGAAGGCGAAGAACAGCCCGGTGAGGAAGAGCGCGGGCCAACTCGATCGGACGACCGGATCGAAGACGAGAAAGGGCAAGACACGATCGGCCCGGGCGGTCCTTCCGGCCGGATGATCTTCGCGCGCCGGCAGGAGGAAGAGCAGCGCGAGGCAATAGCTGGCGTAGAGAAGAAAAGTGAAGGACAGCGAGTCCATGAAGGGAATGTCGGCCAGATACAGCTCCCGTCCGGTCGTCGCTCCGGTGTAGGAGTACCGACCGAACGGAATGCCGGTCCGTGTCGAGCTGAACTCGCAGGCGAACGCGGTGAGCCAGGTCAGGCCGAAGAACAGCCACGTCCGCTTCCAGCCGATCAGCGCCTTGGCCGAGAAGAAAAAGGCGGCGAGAAAGAGAAAGACGTAGGGACGAAATTCGACGGTCTTGATCAGAAGGGTCAGGGCTTCCATCGTTCTGAGTGCTGAGCGCTGAGTTCTGAGTTGGAAACTCTTCGATCGAAACTCAACACTCAGAACTCATAATTCAGAACTGCGCGCTTCGCGCTAGGCGTATCCGTGATCGCGAAACCACCTCACCGCCTTTTCCAAGGCGACCTCGACGGGCGTCTGCGGGAGGCCCAGTTCGCGGATTGCCTTGCTGCAATCATAGTGCATCTTGTACTTGGCCATCTTGACGCCTTCCAGGGGAATGCGGGGCGGAATACCGCTGACGTAGGAGAACCCGAGATTCAGGTAGGCCAACGGCAGCACGACGCCACGGGGCAATTTCACCGACGGAGCGCGGACTCCGGTGATCTTCGCGAGCATCTCGAACACGTCGCGCAGCGTCAGGTTTGTGTTGCCGAGGATATAGCGTTCGCCGGCACGGCCTCGCTCCATGGCGAGGAGATGTCCGGCGGCGACGTCGTCCACGTCGATGAGGTTCATGCCGGTTTCGATGTAGGCCCACATGCGGCCTTTCATGAAATCCACGATCACCTGGCCCGTCGGAGTCGGTTTGACGTCTCCTTCGCCGACAGGCGCGCTGGGGTTGACGATCACCACCGGCAGCCCTTGGCGAGCGAACGTGAGCGCCTCCTGTTCGGCCAGATATTTGGACCGCTTGTAATGGCCCGCCATCTGGTCGAGCGAGACCGGCGTGTCCTCCGTTCCCATCCCGCCGCCGCGCGGCAACCCGATGGCGCCGATGGTGCTGGTATAGACGATGCGCTCGGTTCCGACCTCGCGTGCCGCTCCCAGGAGGTTACGGGTGCCGACGACGTTGACCTCGTAAAAGATCGAGGGGTCCTTGGCCCAGAGTGCGTAATGGGCGGCGACGTGGTAGAGCTGTCGACAGCCGGACAAGGCGCGGCGGAGGGACTCCCGGTTCCGCAGGTCGCCGTACGCGTGTTCCAGCTTGAATCGGCTGAGGTTGGTGAAGTCGCTCCCGCGTCTGGCCAGAATCCGGACTTCGACACCGGCCGCCAGCAGCGCGCGGACCACGGCCGCCCCGACGAATCCAGTCGCCCCGGTGACGAGAACTTTCATAAGTGCGTGAAGCGTGAAACGTGAAGCGTGAAGCGTCTGGATTGGGAGTCATTGTCGAGATGAGTGATCATGCGCTTCACGCGATACGTGTCGCGAACGAGGGTCAATTCTTCCGCGCCGCGATATATCGCGCGATTTCCCGCAGCGGTTCGACGGACGGACCGAAAGAAGCCAGCCGCTTGGTCGCGCGTTCGACGCATTCGTTGGCCAACGCGAGGGCGCCCTCGACGCCGTAAAAGGTAGGATATGTCTTCTTGCCGCGTTGGGCGTCGGTGTTGGGATTCTTGCCGAGTTCCTCGCGAGTGCCCGTCACGTTCAACACGTCGTCGGCGATCTGAAACGCCAATCCGATATCCTCGGCGTACGCGGTCAGGTCGTCGAGTTGGGCCGGTGTCGCGGCCGCGGCGATGGCGCCCATGCGCACGGCGGCGCGGATGAGCATGCCGGTCTTCTGCTTGTGGATCGACCGCAGCGTCGCCAGGTCGATGTCCCTGTTTTCCGCCTGGATGTCCAGCACCTGGCCGCCGACCATGCCGAAGTTGCCCGCTCCGAGCGCCAATTCGTGGATCAACCGGACCTGCCGGGCCGGATCGAGTCCGTCGCCCGGATCCGGGCGGCTGCAGAGATCGAACGCCAGCGTCAGCAGCGCGTCGCCCGCCAGGATCGCCATGGCCTCGCCGTAGACTTTGTGGTTCGTCGGTTTCCCGCGCCGATAGTCGTCGTTGTCCATGGCGGGCAGATCGTCATGAATCAGAGAATAGGTGTGGATCAATTCCAGGGAAGAGGCGATCCGAAGAACGGCGGCGGGCGGATCGCCGACGGCCTCAGCGGCCGCGATCGAGAGAATCGGGCGGATGCGTTTTCCTCCCGCGAACACGCTGTACCGCATGCTTTCGTGAAGGGTCCTGGGCTCGGTCTGCGCGCTGGGGAGGACGGAATCGAGGAACCGATCGATTTCCTCGCGCTTCTGCTCGAGGTAATGCCGGATGTCCATGTGCCGTGGAGCCTGCCGTGCGAGTCAATGACGGTGAGACCGGCCCGCCGGTGGAATGCGTATCACCCATCCTGGGCGGACGTTCGGGCGGTGTGAGGGTAGCAAAAGGCTGAGAGGCTGTCAAACGAACGAGCGGGCGAGAAGTTCGAGGCGAGCGGCAAGAGGCTGCTCCCGCTCGCTCTCTCCTCGCGCCCCTTGCCTGCGGACCGCGCTTGTTATTTCAGAGATGTCTTCGGTATACTGCGCCGCCATGAGCATTCGCAAGGCAGGCGGAGAATGGGAGCCTCTCCTGCTGGGGATTCAGCCGCGTTCCTGCAAGGTCTGTCACCAAGGTCTCTACCGCGACAAGACGCTGTTCCGCGGCGGCTGGTCGAGGTGCACGGTCTGCGACGAGTTCGTCCACTACAGTTGTCTCGCCAGCGGCAAGGTGAAGTTTCTCAAGATGCGGCCGCGGGTCTGCAAGCTCTGTCGGGCGGCGCAAGAGGACGGGGCACTCCACGCGTCCTCCGGCGCGATCGATGACAAGGCTCGAGTCACCGTTGGATCATGATGTCTGCGGCGGATCGTGGACGAGTGCCGTCCCGCCCGGGATGGCATACGTTTTTCGCTGCGGCGGTCCGGTTCGTCATCGCTCCTTTGATCCTGCTGTCCAGCGGGTTTTTCACCGCCAGTTTCCTGCTTAGCGGTCACTACACCTGGCCGCGGACCAGCCGGGTCATGGTGCTGACCATTACGGTCATCGTGCTCGCCTACGAGTTCGTCTACCAAGAGCAGCGGTCGCGGTCGGCTGCGCCGGAGCACGCCCTGAGCGCCGTGCTTTACTCGTGCGTCATTCCCTATGCGGCCGGGGTCCTGCTCCTGTTGGGGGTGACCCGGTTCGCCGGCTGAAACGCCGGTGAACGAACGGAAAAGTTGTTCCGTGACCCGAGCGCTTGGTCGTTCGTCGCTTAGTCGCGAATCACTCTGTCGCTCTCCCGGTGCGCAGTGAGTCTTCCCGATGGCTCCCACGTTCAACAGCGGCGCATTCATGCAACAATGTTTCGCCGTGCACCCGCTTTGCCTGTCGCTCAAACGTCTTGAGAAGCAGAAATGCCTCGTTCTGGCCTGCGAATCGTGCAACATGGTCCACCGATTGACGGTCAGCGTCGTGACCGTGCGCGCGTCGGCGGTGAGTCAGACGGCCGACAACCCGCGGGCTCGGGAGGAACGCTTCCCCGTCGACTGCCTGGCCGCTTGCGCCTCCGCGCATCCGGCGGCGCTGGCGGTGCGTGAGATGGACGTCCTCCAGGATTCGGTCGGTCTGCGGTGCGGGGCATGTCGCCGGCTGTACGATCTCAGCGTCTCCGCCTTTGAGACCCAGCAGCGATGAGCGGGAAGCGAGTCGAGAAAGAAACGGGCAAGTCCCTTCGATTCACGGCCGAAGAAGTGGAGTTGATCACCGACGAACACTTTTTCCGCGCCAAGGCCGAGATCACACGCAAGGTGCGGGTGCTGCTCGAAGCGGTGCACGAGGAACTGCAGGCGGAAATGGCCAAGGCCTCACTGCTGGCTCCGCCCGGGTTCGATCCGCGCAAGTGCCAGTTCGTCAAGGGCGAACACCTGGAGGACTTTCCGTATCAATACCTGGATTACCCCAAGCATTTCGTCGGCAGCGAGAAATTTACCTTCCGTTCGCTGTTTTGGTGGGGCCACCACTTCGCCTTTGCCTTGATCCTGGAGGGCGGAGCGTTGAGACAGTATAAACGGAACCTCCTCGATCGGTTTCATCGCGTCGCGGGGCAGGATCTCCATCTTTCGCTGGCGCCGACCCTATGGGAATGGAAGCGCGGGGAGGGCTATACGCTTCCCATCACTCCTGACCGGAAGGCCCGCGTGGCGGCCGCGCTGGCCGAGCGGTCGTTCTTCAAGATCCTCCGTTTCGTTCCTCCCGACGATCCCGCCGTTGCGCAAGGGATGCTCCCCCGGGTCGGACGCGAGACCTTTCAGGCGATCCTCCCGATCGTCTCATCCTGATCCCCGACGCTTCCGTGGACGTCCGCCGCGTCCTCGGCTAGACTGGGCGCATGGAAGCGGGATTCGGTCTCCGGTTGCTCGTGCCCGTCGTCACCACGACGGGTGGAGTCGCGCTTCCTCGGAGGCGAGGCGGTCCGCCGATCCGGGCGGAATTGTCATCCTTCCGGCGAGTTGGGTAGACTGGGCCCTCATCGACGAGCATCAACCCTTAGCAGGATGTTGAAAAAGTCCGCCGGCTTTGTTGGGGTCCCCATTGCTCTTTTAGCGCAATGGGTCGGACGCTCAGAGGCTCAACGTCTTGGACCCGTTGCAGCAAGAAGAGCAACGGGTGCCCCGAGTACGCCTCGCCTCTTCGCTCGCTGCGGCCCGGGTACCCGCCTGGCGGGTGCGACGGCCTTTTTGAACATCCTGCGGGCTATTCTGATCCTGTTTGGAATCTGCCGGAGTCCTGCGGTTCGATGGCGCCGACATAGTGTTTCAACAACCTGTTAGGAGAAGGAGGTGCACGTGAAAGACGAGGCGGTGCGCGGTGGATTCGGACTCGTGGTCATGGCGGGCTTTCTGCTGCTGGCCGGTTGCGCCGGGACGGGAGAAGTCGTGAATCTCGACGTGCGATTCAAGCCCACGGACGTGCAGCTGGCCGATACGCAGCCGCTGAAGATCGTCGTGGAGACGTTCGAGGACAAGCGGGCGGACAAGAGCAAACTGGGGCTTCGGACGCATCTCTGGGGCGGGGTGACCTATTTCAACGTCCCGGGAGGCAGGCCGGGAGAAGTCGCGGCGCAGGCGCTGGCGGACTATCTCAGACTGCGGGGCTGGAAGGTCGGCGTCAGGACGCCGGGCGTGACGACCGCCGAAGGCGAGCCGGACATTCTCCTCACCGGACAAGTCATGGAGTTCTCCGCCAACGCCAAGAGTCGCTTTTTCTCTACGGCTATCAACACGGGAACCAGGTTCGTCATCCGCGCGCGCAACGCCGTCGACGGCAGCACGACCACGATGAACCTGGACGGGTCCCGCTCCGAGACCGTCTTCTGGTTCGATCCGGAGGATGTCCAACGCCTCCTGAACGAGACGCTGAAAGAAAGCTTGGATCGCCTCATGGCGGACACGAAGATCGAGAACGGGGCCTGGCGGTTGAAATAACGACGTCTCGAGACGGGACGACAAGGAGAGTCGAGCCGGTGCGTGAACGGCGCTGGGAAACCCGTTCGAAACTGACGTTCGGCGAAGTGCTGGAGGTCGGAGAACGACTGGCGGCGCTGGGGCTGAAGCCGGCGACGCCGGCCAAGGACGTGATTTGCTACATCGAAGGATGGATGGTCGATTCGCCCGAAGACTTCGACCGGCTGGACCCGTGGTCGACCGAAGACGCGACGCTGGTTCACGTGCGGGAAGGATGGCAGGGAGACTTTTTCCTCCTGGCCGGCGGGTACCACACCGTCTATCAACGATTCCAGGAGGTCGGCACGTACTGTTCGATCAGCCATCCCTGGAAGATCCGAGAACCGCTGGAGTTGCATCACCGTCGAAGCATGTTCTGGTTGGGATTCCGCCACCTGCACGCGTTCATCCGGGTCCGTCTGAACACGGCCGAAGTGGTCACGCCGGGCGAGACCCGAGCGGACGACCGGCGCGAGCAATGGATCGAGGAGCGGCGCGCGGCCTTCCTGGAAGCCATTACGCTCCTCGACCTCCCGATCCGCACGGCGGTCGAAAAGAGCGGGGTCGTGTTGCAGGTCGCGGATCAGGCCGTTCCGTTCTTTTGCTCCTGGCCCGACGCGTTCGGGCCCTGCCAGTTCGAATACAACACGGCCGACCCGTACGAGTTTCTTGTGCCCGCCAGCAAGCTGGCCGCGACGTACGGTGGCGAGCCGGCCGGCGTCCGCGCCTATCTGACCGGTTTCTCGGAAGAGGCCTTGCAGGAATTTCAGGCGGTCCTGCCGGACGTTCGCTTGGCCTATCGCTGCTCCACCCATTGTCCCCTGGACGAGGTGCCGGAAGTGCTCGACGCGATCCGGCCGCACGGCCGTCTCTATGCCACCTTGTGCGAGTTCCCAACCCAGGACCTGCTGCCCGAGGGGGAGGACGCGTCGGCCATCGTCGGCCTGGTGGGGACCGACGCCGGGTTTCAGGTGGAAGTCCGTCTGAACCGGGCACCGTTGCGGGAAGAACTCATGCCCGGCTGGCTGGAACGGCTGTTGGGCATGCCTGTCACGTACGCGCCGCTCCCGCCCTTTGCCTGAGAACGATGTCGACTTTCTTGTTCGGTCGTCCGCCGTCTTGCGCGTTCTGCTATCCTTGCCCATATCCGTGCCCAACGATTCCGGCTTGAAACGCCCTTGATACTTCCCGCCGCCAAGGTCCGCGCCGCGCTCGCGAAGCCGCTCCTGCCCGTCGTGTTCTTCTTTGCCGGTGTGACCTACGACACCGTGACGCTGACCCGCATCGACCGGCTGCTCGACAATTTGATTCTGCTGTTGTATCTCGCGCTGCTCGGATTTCTGATCGTGCTGGTCGGGCGCGTCGGAATGAGCAGGGATCTGGACGGGGCGGGCGTCCCCGGCTGGCATCTCCCGGGCGTGGTCCTGCGCGCCAGGCCCTATTATCCGATGGCGATTCAATTTCTCCTCGGAGGATTGTTCAGCGCCTATACGATCTTCTACTCGCGGAGCGCCTCGCTGACCGGCACCGCGGTCTTTTTCGGCCTGTTGGTGGCTTTACTGGTCGCCAATGAGTTTCTGCGCGACCGGCTCGCGAACCTGCGGCTGCTGGTGAGCTTGTACGCGCTCGTCTGCTTCGGGTTCTTCACGTTTTTTTTACCCGTCGTCACGGGGATGATGAACACGTTCGTGTTCCTGCTCGGCGCCGTGCTCTCCGGGCTCGTGACGTTGCGCGTCGTGGCGCTGGTCTATCGAGACAACCCGCACGGCAACGCACGCGACGCGGTGCTCAGCGGCCTGCCGGCCCTCGCGCTGATCGGGGTCCTGGTGGGGTTTTATTTTCTGAACTGGATTCCCCCGGTCCCGCTCTCGATGAAGTTCGGCGGGATTTACCACAGAGTGGCGAAGGTCGCCGACGCATACGAGCTGTCTTTTGAGAGGGGCCCCTGGTATGAGATCTGGAAGCGGTCGGACAACCCCTTCCGCGGAGAGGACCCGGCCTACTGCTTTACCGCCGTCTTTGCGCCGGTCGATCTCAAGACAACGATCTATCATCACTGGCAATATCGCCCGACCGGCGACAAAGGCCAACGATCGTTCATGACCGCGGACCGTATTCCGATCACGATCTCCGGCGGCCGCGAAGCGGGGTACCGCGCCTATACCGTCAAACAGCGCTTGGCACCGGGCGAGTGGCGGGTTGACGTGGAAACCGCGGACGGCCGAATCATCGGACGAGTCAATTTCCGCGTGGAGCCGGCTACCGTTGAAGCGCCGGCATTGAAGACCATAACGTATTAGGTGGTCGGTGGCCCGTTTTTCAAAGCAGCTCTGGGCTATTCGCTGTCCCTTTTCCCGCTGAAAATACTTCCATTTTGGCGCCGAGGCGAGTACGTAACCCTTTTGTAGGAAGGCTAGCGCTTACGTAGCGTTGTGCTGGTTGACTCGAATTGCTACCGTCACCATCGTTATCAACAGCGCGTCCTCAGGTTATGAACACCAACGGGCCGCTTCCTCCTGATTCCTTCCTGTCCCGGATGCACGACTGTGATCGAGTCGTTGGGCGCTGGACATCGCCGCTTCGAAAGATTCGCGTTCGTTCTTCCCACTCATCCATCGGTGCGATGAAGGGCCTGTCATAGGGGGGATTGCAATGAGAACCGTGGGCGACATAAAGGGTTCTTTTCCTGTCATGACACAGAACGGCCGGTTGCCGCGCGAGGCCAGGAGCCCCGGAATTCTGGTGCTCGCTTCGACGATGAAAATCTTGTATGTCAATCGCCGGGCTTGGGAACTTGCGGGCCTGGCCGGTCAGGTCGGACCGTGGGACTCGAGCGATCAAGCGCTTCCTCCGGTCCTCGCCGAGGTCTGTGCGATCGTGCGAACCGCCCTGGAAGCCCGGGCCGAGTCGGGCCAGCCCGATCAATTCGAATACAAGCGGGTGATCGGCGAATTCGGGCGGCGTGTTCAGATTCACGGGTTCGGACTGCCGAATCGGCTTTCTTTTTTGCAGTCGCGCATCGTCATTGTATTGGATGAACTCAACGA
>FWPU01001072.1_pt1 | contig 84966 bp, 73 predicted proteins | sample 2228361 | NCBI WGS metagenome assembly FWPU01 (sample SAMEA103939777, study PRJEB20133) | metagenome | reverse complement strand
CGGCGCGCATTGGTTGATGCGTAGATGGCATTCGTTGCAGGAGGGGTTCGGGGGCGAACCGTCCACGAAGGAGGGCCACGAATGCACGAATGGGGGCGGCGCGCATTGGTTGATGCGTAGATGGCATTCGTTGCAGGAGGGGTTCGGGGGCGAACCGTCCACGAAGGAGGGCCACGAATGCACGAATAGGTCAGAGACTTGCGCTACAGGTAGGCAGGTACGAAAGTCGCCTGTTTGGATACGATCCGCACCAGATTTGCTTCCCAGGTATAAGTAGCACTGACAACTTTTGAGTGCACACAGGCCACGAACGACTACAGAATTTATGCCGGTTTCAGGTACAATAAACGGAGCATGGCCGATGAACCCGATGTCACTATCCTGGGCGGTGGCCTGGCCGGAAGTGAGGCGGCCTGGCAGGCGGCCCAGCGCGGTCTGCGCGTACGACTCTACGAGATGCGTCCTGGCCTCTCGACCGGCGCGCACACCACCGATTACCTGGCCGAACTGGTCTGCTCGAACTCGCTCGGTTCGCGCCTGCCCGATCGCGCCGCTGGCGTCCTGCAAAACGAACTCCGCCGACTTGGCTCCCTCTTGCTGAGCTGTGCAGAAGAGAGCGCACTGCCAGCTGGAAGCGCCCTGGCTGTAGATCGCCAGACATTCGCGACACGAGTAACCCAGATTCTGCACTCCCACCCGAACATCGAAGTCGTGCGCCAGGAAGCCCGTGCTATTCCTCAGGGCCTGGCGATCATCGCCACCGGGCCACTGACCTCGCCCGCGCTGGCAAACGCCATCGCCGCCTTCACGGGCGAAGAACACCTGTACTTCTTCGACGCTATTGCTCCCATCATCACTGCCGAATCCATCAACATGGCGATTGCCTTTCGCGCCTCGCGCTATGGGCGCAGCGAGCAAGAGGAAGGCGACTACCTCAATTGCCCGATGACGGAAGAGGAATATAACGCTTTCGTGGAGGCCCTGCTTGCAGCAGAACGCATTCCTCTGCGCGATTTTGAAAAGGACATTGAGACTGGGGTACGAGCCGGCGCACATACCTACTTCGAGGGCTGCTTACCCATTGAAATCATCGCGCAGCGCGGGCACAACGCCTTGGCCTTTGGACCCCTGCGGCCCGTTGGCCTAAAGGACCCTCGCACCGGCAAACGTCCCTATGCCGTCGTACAACTGCGACAAGACAATCTGGCGGCCACATTGTATAACCTGGTTGGCTTCCAGACCAACCTGACCTACCCGGCGCAAGAGCGCGTCTTTCGCCTGATTCCAGGGCTGGAAAACGCGGAATTCGTCCGCTACGGACAAATGCACCGCAACACTTTCCTCGCCGCACCTAAACTTCTCCTCCCCACTTTGCAGACACGGCAACGTCCCGATCTCTTCTTCGCCGGCCAGATCACCGGCGTGGAAGGCTACCTTGGGAACATCGCCACTGGTTTGCTGGCAGGTTGGAACGCGGCGCGCTGGAAGCATGGCTTGCCGCCGTTGACCCTTCCGCCAACCACCATGCTAGGCGCCCTCTGTCATTACATCAGCCATGCCGACATGCGAGATTTCCAGCCAATGAAAGCGAACTTCGGCATTTTGCCACCCTTGGGCGATAGCCCCCCTCACGGCAAGCGCGCCCGCGCCGCCGCTTACGCCGAACGCGCACAGCGCGACCTGGAAGACTTCCTGAGCCGCGTCGGTCTGGATTGAGAGTGGACGGTGGGACAATAGACGATAGACGATGGACAATGGACAATGAACGAGATGGTAGACCGAAAGCCGTGGACGGCAGGTAAGAGATGAGGAAGGTGGTGAGATTGTTTTGCGTATTGGAGGACATTTTGACTACACGAAAAAGAATTTCCGCCACGAGGCTTATCTTGACAGTGGTCGTTCTCTCTTGGACATTGGTAGCCTGCCAGCGCAAGCCAGCAGAATTCGACGGTCAACGCGCCTATCAGGACGTGCTCACCCAGGTCGAATTTGGCCCACGCACGCCTCAAAGCGCGGCTCAGGCTCGTTTCCTCGTTTGGCTACAAAGCGAGCTGGAGGAGGCAGGCTGGCAAGTTCGTCTCCAGCACACGACCGCGAACGACCTACCGATTCGCAACGTTATCGCCTACCGTTCCGAAGCAAACCCCTATCTCCTGTTAGGCGCGCATTACGATAGCCGCCTGCACGCCGACCGCGACCCCGTCCGCCCCGAAGCGCCCGTACCAGGCGCCAACGACGGCGCTTCCGGCGTGGCCGTCCTGCTCGAACTGGCGCGTACTCTGCCCCGCGACACCGTCCCGGTCTGGCTGGTCTTCTTCGACGCCGAAGACAACGGGGGGTTCCCAGGCTGGGAATGGAGTTTAGGTGCGCGCGCCTTCGTAGCTGAGATGATCATCTCCCCACAGGCCGTTGTCATTGTGGACATGGTCGGCGATGCTGACTTGAATCTCTACCTGGAACGAAACTCTGACCCCGCTCTCTCTCGGGCCATCTGGCAACAAGCCGCCGCCCTGGGCTACCAGGAACAGTTCATCGCCGAACCCAAGTACAGCATCTTAGACGACCACATCCCCTTCCTGGAAGCCGGCTTTCCCGCCGTAGACATCATTGATTTCGATTATCCTTATTGGCACACTACCGCCGATACCGCCGATAAAGTCTCTCCGCAGAGCTTGGAGATCGTCGGTCGAACCCTGTGGCATTGGATCGTTGCTTCAGGAAAGCAACCATGAAACTTTCCCAAAGCATATCCGAAGCCCGCCAGGGAATCCAATTGTGTTAGGACGGCAGTTGAACTGCCGTCCTAACACCCGCCATCGGGAAAGTACACCCAACGCATCCCCAGCGTCCCGCAGGAAGTTCTCGCCCAGTTCTCCGCGGAAGGTTTCATCGAAATCGGCTTTCGCGGCTACCTCTTCTTCCGGCAATGCCCAATTTAGCCAACAGAAGTGTTATTGCCAAAAATCCCAAACTCCCTTAAACTTTAGAACATGAGCATTCCCGCTTTGCTGGCCAGGATTCAACCAGCCTGGAAGAAGCGTCTCATGAACACCCTGGCACGCGGGGCCAGCGTGCGCGAGAACTTCGACGAACAGGTCGAACGTTTCTGCGAAATGCTCACCCAGGCCGTAGAGACCGGTGACCCGGCCTGGTTGGATTCGGTGATCTACGATTGGGTCTCCGTCTCGACCGCCAGCGACCTGCAAGAGGGACAGAAAAACATCACCACACTGCTCAACCAGATGCTCGCCCTGACCCATGAAGTCGCGCGTGAAAATTTAAGCCCCAACGAGGCCCTGGATCTGATGGGCACACTCCTGCCGATATTCACCTATGCCCTGGAACGCGCAGCGCGCTACGAAAGCGATTCACGCGTCGCTTTTGTGACCAACGAACTGGCAGAAGTACAAACGAAACTGGAACGCCTCGAGCGCAGTAAATCCAACTTCATCGGTGTAGCCGCCCACGAACTCAAAACTCCCTTGACACTGATTGACGGTTACGTAGCCATGCTGCGCGACTTGCTGGCCGCGCACAACGAACAAATCGAGATTCTCTTCCAGGGCATCGGCACCGGGATTCGCCGTTTGCGTACCATCGTCGAGGACATGATTGACGTCTCGCTCATTGACAACAATATGCTGGCCTTGAACCTGCAGCCCATGTGGTTGGGGCAAATCTTTCGCCTGTTGGAGAGCGAATTCGCGCCGATCGTCGCCGATCGGCACCAGACCCTGGAAATCCGCTCCTTCCCCGGTCAGGAGACGATGATCTTTGGCGATCCCGAACGCCTGCATCAGGCATTTCGCAATGTAGTCAACAACGCCATCAAATACACCCCCGATGGCGGTCACATCACCATAGACGGCCGTCTGCTGCCCGGCTTTATCGAAACGACTGTTACCGATACCGGCATTGGCATCGCTCCCGAAGATCAAGAGGCTATTTTCGAGAAGTTCGGTCAATTGGGGAAACTCAGCCTGCATTCGAGCAGCAAAACCAGGTTCAAAGGCGGCGGTCCTGGGTTAGGATTACCCATCGCACGTGGTATCATTGAAGCACATGGCGGCACCATTTGGGTAGAATCCGAAGGCCATGATGAAAGCCGCTGCCCGGGTTCTACCTTCCATATCCTCCTGCCGATTCGAACCGAACTGCCCGATTCCAAACTGGCGAAACTCTTCGGCACAGGCTCCAAGGAAGAGCAGTAAACGATGATGTCTCCCAGGGTCCCTGAACCCACGCAAGCGCCCCGCGAGCGCGCCTTTCTGGTTGGGGTAGAAATTCATGGGCAAGAACAGTTGCTGCCCCTGAGTGACTCCCTGGCCGAACTGGCGCGCCTGGCCCAGACCGCCGGCTTAGAAGTGGTGGGCGAATTGACCCAACGCCTCGATCGCCCAAATCCACAAACGCTCCTCGGCAGCGGAAAGGTGACAGAGCTCAAGGCCTTACTCGAAGAGACGCTGGCCGAAGTGGTCATTTTCGATGATGAACTCTCGCCTCGTCACCAACGCGAACTGGAACGCGTCTTGGGCACGAACGTGCGCGTCCTCGACCGAACCGCCCTGATTCTGGACATCTTCGCGCAACATGCCCACACCAGCGAAGGTCAATTACAGGTCAAACTGGCGCAATACGAATATTACCTGCCACGCCTGACTGGACGCCGGACACAACTGGCACAGCAGACAGGCGGTGGAGGGGGACGCACTGGCGGACTGGGAGTCGGCTTGCGGGGGCCTGGAGAAACGCAACTGGAAGTGGACCGTCGCGTCGTGCGTCGGCAGATCACCCACCTGAAAGCCGAATTAGAAAAAGTACGCGCTCACCGTCTCCGCTACCGCGCTCAGCGGCGGCGCGCCCGCATTCCGACCGTTGCCCTGGTCGGCTATACCAATGCCGGCAAATCTACCCTGCTTAACCGCCTGGCCAAGGCCAATGTCTACGTAGCCGACCAACTTTTCGCCACTCTCGATCCGACCACACGTCGTGTGCTCCTGCCAGGCAACCGCCCAGTGCTCTTCACCGATACCGTCGGCTTTATTCAGAAACTACCCACCACACTGGTAGCGGCTTTCCGGGCAACGCTCGAGGAAATCGCCGAAGCCGAACTGCTCCTGCACATGGTAGATATTGCCCACCCGAACGCGCTCCAGCAAGCTGAGGCCGTCCACGCCACGCTGGAAGAAATCGGCGCCGGTCATATCCCCATGCTCATCGCTTTCAACAAGATAGACCTGTTGCCAGCAGGATCTCCTATCCTGGAGGAGGCCCTGCGTCAGTATCCCCAGGCCATCGCCATATCTGCCCAAAGTGGCGAGGGCATTCCAGTTCTGCTGGAACGCATTGCCAGTATTCTGTACGATACCTATACCTTCATGCAAGTCTTTTTGCCCTATACCGAAGGTCAATTAATCTCACTTTTCCACGAAACCGGGCAGGTAGAACGCGCCGACCACACCCGTAAGGGTGTATACTTACAAGGGCGCGTGCCCGGCCGTGTTGTGGCATACTTCCAGCCCTGGCAGGTAGACAGCCTGCCATCTATCCTCGCGGAGGACAGAGATGTACCAGTGGCTGAACAAGATGGTGGATAAACTTTCGGAGTATCTGGCGCAGCGCAAAGGCCTCTTGCCACTCCTGGGTCTGCTGTGCATCATAATCAACTTGATTCTCCAATTCACCTTCAATAACTGGGTCCAGGCCAGCAACCTATTCCTGCATATCGGTCTCATCCTCGCCATTCTGGGCTTCATGCTGGCATGGGCATTGTGAACGAACAACTATGACCGATTTCACCACCTATCAGTCCCCCTTTACCTGGCGTTATGGTACGCCGGCCATGCGTCGCCTTTGGAGCGAAGCCTACAAACGCCGTCTCTGGCGGCAAATATGGGTCGCGCTGGCCGAAACACAGGCGGAGTTCGGCCTCGTCCAGCCAGAACAGGTAGAAGACCTGCGTTTCCATATCGAAGAGATCAACATTGGTCGCGCCATGGAGATTGAAGCCGAAATCCAGCACGACCTGATGGCCGAGGTGCGAACATTTGCCGAACAATGCCCTCTAGGCGGTGGCATCATTCACCTGGGAGCAACCTCGATGGACATCGAGGACAATGCCGATGCCCTGCGGATACGGCAATCCTTACACCTGATTCTTACCCCTCTTGCCGCCCTCCTGCAAACCTTCTCTACCCTGATTGACAGCTGGGCAGAAACGCCGATCATGGGCTTCACCCATATCCAGCCGGCCGAACCCTCCACGCTCGGCTACCGCCTGGCCTTTTACGCCCAGGACCTTCTCCTGGATTACGAACGACTGTATGCTCTGGCACAAGCCATCAAGGGTAAAGGCTTCAAAGGCGCCGTAGGCAGCAGCGCCTCCTACGCAGAATTGGTGGGTACCGAGAACTTGCCGGCTTTCGAACAGAAACTCTCCGAGAAGTTAAACCTGCCCTTCTTCCCGATTGCTTCACAAGTGTACCCGCGCCGACAGGATTACGAGGTGCTATCAGCTCTCTCCGGTCTGGGACTCTCTCTCTACAAATTCGCGTTCGACCTGCGCCTGCTCCAATCCCCACCCTTCGGCGAATTGGGCGAACCTTTTGGCGAGCGTCAGGTCGGTTCCTCGGCCATGCCCTTCAAGCGCAACCCTATCCGGTCCGAGAAGATCAACTCCCTGGCACGCTACCTGGCTGCGCTCCCGCGCCTGGCCTGGGACAACGCCGCGCATTCCTTGCTGGAACGAACCCTGGATGACTCGGCCAATCGTCGCATCCTGCTGCCGGAAGCCTTCCTCGCCGCCGACGAGCTGCTCCGCACTACCAGTAGCATCGTCAGCCGCCTGCGCGTAGACGAGGCCGCCATCGCTCGTAACCTGGCCATATACGGCCCCTTCGCCGCGACCGAACGCGTCCTCATGACACTGGTCAAGAAAGGTGCCGACCGCCAGGAAATGCACGAGCGGATTCGCCAGCACACCATGCGGGCTTGGGAAGCCCTGCGCGCCGGTGAGGAAAACCCATTGCTTTCCAACCTCTGCCAGGACGAAGAACTGACCCGTTACCTGACCGCCGCTGAGATACGTGCTTTAATGGACGCTCGTTCCCACGTCGGCGATGCTCCCGCTCGCGCCCGCGCCCTCGCCAACCAGATTCGTCACACCCTCTCCACTACTCCCCCTCCCACGCCATCATGACCACACCATACTGGGTTCAAGACGCGATCTTCTACCAAATCTTTCCCGACCGCTTTGCGAACGGCGACCCGACCAATGACCCGCCCAATGTAGCGCCCTGGGGTAGCCCACCGCACACCTTCAAATTCCAGGGCGGCGATCTGCGCGGGATTATCCAGCACTTCGATTACCTGCTTGACCTGGGAATCAATGCCATCTACCTCAACCCTATCTTCCAGGCAACCTCTACCCATCGCTACAACACCACCGACTACTACAAAATCGACCCCAAATTGGGAACCATGCATGACTTCCAGGCCCTGCTGGAAATCGCCCACCGCAATAACGTCCATGTGATTCTGGATGGCGTCTTCAACCACTGCGGGCGCGGCTTCTTCGCGTTCCAGGACGTACTCGAAAACGGCGAATACTCCCCTTATGTGGACTGGTTTCACATTTACCGCTTCCCCCTGGATGCCTACGGAGAGGGACCAGCGCAGAACTACGCCGCCTGGTGGGGATTCAAGAGCCTGCCCAAATTCAACACGTGCAACCCCGCTGTGCGTCGTTACATCCTCGATGTGGCCCGCTACTGGATCGAGCAAGGGGCCGATGGCTGGCGGTTAGACGTGCCCAACGAAATTGATGACGACCAGTTCTGGGCCCAATTTCGCTATGAGATTAAAGCCATCGCCTCCGACGCCTATCTGGTAGGCGAAATCTGGACAGCTGACCCACGCTGGGCCAACGACAAGCACTTCGACGGTCTGATGAATTACCCAATGCGCGAGGCACTGATCAGCTGCCTGAACGGTCAGATGACAGTCTCCCAATTCGCCAATAGCGTGGAAAATCTACTTGCCATTTATCCCAGAGAACACGCTTATGCTATGTATCTCCTCCTGGGGTCCCACGACACGGAACGTTTGAAAACTATCCTGAGCAGTAATATGGCTAAAGTAAAACTGGCATTCCTCTTCCAGATGGCTTACCCAGGAGCCCCGGCCATTTACTACGGCGATGAAATCGGATTGGAAGGTGGTAAAGACCCTGATTGCCGCCGCGCTTTTCCCTGGAACGATTTAAAGTGGGACACCGAATTGCGGCATTGGGTCAAAACACTGATCGCCTTGCGACGGCGCATACCTGCCATGCGGCGTGGTGACTATGAGCGTATCCTAGTAGAGGATCGCGGACTCTACATATTTCGACGCAAATTGGGGCAGGATAAAGTCATCGTCGTGCTCAACTTCAGCCCCAATACCCAAACACTCATGCTCCCAGCCGATCAGGCTGGCTGGTATGAAGGCTATGAAGTCCACAACCTCCTGGATTACCGCAAATACGGCGTCCAGGAAGGCTATCTCACCCTCACCCTCTCTCCCTGGACGGGCATGTGGCTGGTCTGATACCCTGCCATCGGTCTCACGCGGCACCTTCTTCCTCGCCCCAAACCTGTTTGACCAGAGCCGGCAGGACTTCTCCCGATTTTCCCTGTAAGAAGTAATCTGCGTACGGCGTCAACGGCGTCTCGTTCAAGTTTACTTCGACCAGGCGCGCCCCAGCCAGGCGCGCCAGATGGGGCAACGAAGCCGCCGGCTCGACCACCGCCGAAGTCCCAATCGAGAAAAACACCTGACAGGACTGCGCCGCGACCATCGCCCGATTCAACTCGCGCGGCGGCAGCATCTCCCCAAACCAGACCACATCCGGGCGCAATTTCGCTCCACAGCGCGGGCAAGGGGGCACACCACTTTCCGGCTGCTCCCATTCCTCAAAACGCGCCTCACACCGCGAACAACGCACGCGGGTAATATTCCCGTGCAACTCGATTACATTCCTGCTCCCCGCTCGCTGATGCAGCCCATCTACGTTCTGGGTGATCAAGGTGAATGCCGGAACATGCTTCTCCATGGCTGCCAGAGCATAATGGCCGGCATTCGGTTTCACCTCACCCGCCTTGAGGCGGCGTGTTGCATACCATTCCCAGACCAATTGTGGGTTGCGCTCAAAGGCCTCCGGAGTCGCCAGGTCTTCCGGACGATACTGCGCCCATAGACCAGTTTGTGCCTCGCGGAAGGTCGGCAGACCCGATTCCTGCGAGACACCCGCACCGGTCAGAACAGCTACGCACTTTACCAAACGCAATAGGCGCACCAGATCAGATGGAATCGTGTTCATTCCCGCACGTGATAGTCCCCTTCCACAACCCATTTATAGGTGGTCAATTCGCGTAACCCCATCGGCCCGCGAACATGCAAACGCTGGGTAGAAACCGCTACTTCTGCCCCCAGACCAAATTGGCCACCATCCGTAAAGCGCGTGCTGGCATTGACATAGACCGCCGCCGAGTCCACCTCCGCAACGAAACGCCGCGCATGCTCCCGATTCTCAGTCAGGATTCCATCCGAGTGGGCCGTGCTATGCGTAACAATGTGCGCAATCGCCTCTTCGAGGGAATCCACGACCTTCAGGCTCAACACCAACGATAACCATTCCGTGTCGAAATCTTGTGGGCCGGCCGGCTGCACCTGCTCTGCCAGCGAGGGCGGCAAAGACCGCAAGCAGGCCAGCGCGCGTGGTTCAGCCCGGATGGTTACTCCATCCCTGGCGAGATATTCCACCAGGCGCCGCAGGAATCCATCGGCAATCGCCTGGTGCACCAGAACCACATCCAGCGCATTACAGACACTAGGACGTTGGGTCTTGGCATTGTGGATGACCGCCAGCGCCTTGTCCTGATTGGCGGATTCATCCACGAAAAGATGGCAAATACCAATCCCGCCGGTGATGACGGGAATCTGGCTGTTTTCACGACAGAAACGATGGAGCGCCTCGCCACCGCGCGGGATGATCACGTCCACATACTCGTGCAACTTAAGCAACTCCAGCACTCTGGCGCGATCGGGATCGTTGACAAATTGGATTGCATCCTGCGGCAAACCGTTGGTCTGTAGGGACTCGCGCACCACTTCGACCAGAGCACGATTGGAATGCAACGACTCGCTTCCTCCGCGCAGGATAGCCGCATTCCCGGTCTTAACGCACAGGCCAGCCACATCCACGGTCACGTTCGGCCTGGACTCGTAAATTACGCCCAGCACCCCCAAAGGGACACGCTGACGGTAGAGACGCAAGCCATTCGGCAACGTAGTCTCATCGAAACTCTCACCAACCGGGTCGGGCAAGTCGGCCAGCCGACGCAAGTCCGCCGCCATGGCGTGTAACCGTTTTTCGTTGAGCAACAGGCGATCCACAAGCGCCTCGCTCAGACCCGCGCGACGCGCCGCTTCCATATCCTGACTGTTCGCCTCCAGGATGGCCTCGCTTTTCTGTTCCAGCGCATCGGCCATGTGGCGCAGCGTTCGATTTTTGGATTCGGTGGAAACCAGCATTAACTGTCGAGAAGCAAGGCGGGCACGTTGGCCCAGTTCAGCCAGCAACATATAGCAATTCCTCCAGGATCAAGTCTATAAGGTAAAGTCGCTGGATAGTTACAATCTATCCTAACGAGAGTAACCTAAATTCGGAAGGCAAGGAGTGCGTTACGGACGCGGGGTCCGTGTGGGCGTTGGGGTGCGCGAGGGAGTCGGGGTACGCGTTGGCGTCCTGGTCGGCGAGGGAGTTGGAGAACCGCCGTAGAGGTATGTTTCCGCGTCCACGCGCCATTCGGGCGGCACAACGCTGGTCGGCATGGCCAACAGCGCCTGCCATTCCCGCCGGGCGGCCTGGCGAGAGACATTGTCACCGATGCGTTCCAGCGAAAGCGCCGTCCAGTAATGGAGGGCTGCTTTTTGGGCCTCCGTTTTCGCCGCGTGGACTGTCGCACTGTTGATCAGCTCCAGATACGCCGAGCCTGGTTTGTCATCCAACATATAGGCACGCGCCAGCCCAAGATGGGCATCGAAACTATTTGGCAGATAACCAACGGCCGCTTTGAAATCGGCAATGGCTTCGCGGCTCCGATTCATCGCTAGATAAGCATAGCCCCGCTGGGTATAGGCTTCTCCATTTTTTCGGTTCAAGCCGATGGCGCGGTCCAAGTGACGAATCGCGGTAGCATAGTCGCCGGCATAGCGATAGGCAGTACCCAGCAACACCAGGGCTGTCACATCATCAGGTTGATATTGTACGTAGATCGCCAAGGGTGAGAGAGCCTCGGCCCAGCGGTCGTTGAGCGCATAGGCGCGTCCCAGTGCCAGGTAAGCCGGCAGGAAAGTCAGGTCCAGTTCGTGCGCTTTCTCGGCGGAAATAACCGCATCCTCCAGCCGTCCCATCTTCATGTAAATTTGGCTGCGGTACAAATAGACGAGCGGATCATGGGGGTTGATCGTGAGCGCGGCTTCCAAATCGGCAAGGGCTTCCGCATAGTGACCCTGTTCGAACAGGTAAAGCGCCCGCTCGACAAAGGCGGCCTCGTATAACGGATCCAGATTAATCGCCGTATCCAGATACAAGCGAACATCGGCGGCCGGATTGATCAGGCGGAGCGCGCGCGCCATCCCCAGGTAAGGCGGGGCAAAATTCGGGTTCTGGTTAATGGCCTTTTGAAAAGCCTGCCGCGCCGCCTGGTAATCCTTCAAGGCCAGGTTACATTCCCCTATGTAGTAATAAGCATCCACTGCCTCCGGCTCGTAGGTCACGGCCTGCTCGAACTGAATGCGGGCCTGAACGTAATCCCCTTTTTGGAAATAACTCAACGCGCTACGGAAAGCATCGCGGCCAATACCTGTATGGGGCGTGTTCACGTACAGCGGCGTCGGGGTATACGTTGCGGGTAGGAGCAACCAGAGCGGTGTCGGCCCGGTCAGGGTTGGGAGAACGATCGGCGTGGAAAGCGTCGCGGTCGGTGTGGCGGTGAGGGTCAAGTGTGCGATGGCCGCGGTTGGACGCCTGGGGGGGCGGGCTATGGCCCGATAGCGAGTATAGCCAACCGTCACCAGCCCAGTCACAAGCACTCCCAGGAGAAGCACGACAAACATGCGTCCGAGCGGGTTTGCCCAAAGCCGTTTCAGGCCCCGCGGTCGTTGTTCCTCGACCGCGGGCTTCAAAGTCTCTTCCCAATTCCGCCTTCTTAATGGAAAAGGAGGAATCGACTCATCCGGCGGCAGTAAGCCCATCAGAATCAGACCGCGCCTGGCCATCGCGTTCTGAGGATCAAGTTTCAAGGCCATTTGCAAACAATACTGGCGTTCCCTAGCCGTCTCTACGGCCGCGCTCAACCACAGCCAGGCGATGGCATCATTTTGATTCGCTTTCAACAAGCGTGTTAGGACCTCGCGGGCCAGAGCACGTTCCCCCTTCCGAAGCGCCTCGATGGCTTCCCGCAAAAGGAGGTTTTCACCTTCTGCTTCCTCGGGTAACCAGGTCTCTTCTTCGGACATATTGTAAGTCTAGCATAGGCTTCCCAAACCGACAAGTGGAATCGGGCTGTTTTATGGTATGATTCACGTCAACCATGGACGAAGCCAGCATCACGATCATCGAGGGCCCGCCTCCGGTCTTCGAGCCGGCGCGCGATCACTGGCTCTTCAGCATTGGAGAAGGGCCGGTTCAGCCTATTCTGGCACTGACTCGCCTGCGCACCTTCAACGGGCCGGCGCTGGTCGAACGCTGCTATCGCCGGTGGCGAGCCAACCAGCCGATCCACCTGCGCTACCGCAACCCACTCGGCCTGGAGGAAGAAGTTCCGATCCTAGCAGCGCGCTCGGTCCATACGCCGGAAGGCGATGTGCTGCTCTTATGGGTCAGCCTGGACCAGGAACAAGCGGAGACCCAACTAGACGCTGGCGAGGATTCCGAACAGAACGAGGGGGAATGAGCAAAGAAACGCGAGTTTGTCGGACAAAAACAGCCTTCTGCCATACGAACTCGTGACTTTTTTCATATTGACCTCTCCCTGGAACTCATGTATAAGGAAAGTAAGGAGAGAATTTTATGATGTCATGCCTCTCCCGGTCTTGTTGATGCAGCGGGCTTCCCGGTCTGGGATGCCCGCTTACGTTTTTCGTCCGACAATCCTGACACACCGGAGGCAGATATGGCTGGCAGCGTCAATGAATTCGAAATGGCACAAAAACAGTTTGACCGTGTGGCACGCCTGCTCAATCTCGATCCGCAGGTAGCTGAGATTCTACGTTGGCCGTTGCGCGAATATATCTTCCGCATTCCGATTCGGATGGACGATGGCTCCTTGCGCGTCTTCACCGGTTTCCGCGTACAACACAACGACGCGCGGGGGCCCTGCAAAGGAGGCATTCGCTTTCACCCGGCCGAAACGCTCGACACGGTACGCGGCCTGGCCATGTGGATGACCTGGAAGTGCGCCATGGCCGATATCCCCTTGGGAGGTGGAAAAGGCGGCGTAATCGTCAACCCGGCTACCCTTTCCACCACCGAAAAGGAACGTTTATGCCGCGGCTGGGTACAGCAAATGTGGAAGCACATCGGCCCGCGCAACGACGTCCCAGCCCCCGACGTCGGCACCACCCCGCAAATGATGGGCTGGATGATGGATGAATATTCCAAACTGGTTGGCGAGTTCACGCCCGGGGTGCTCACCGGCAAACCGCTCGGCAGTGGAGGCTCTCAGGGACGTAGCGAGGCGACCGGCTTCGGGGTCGTTTACACGATCCGCGAGGCGATGAAACACTTGAAGATGGACCCGCGTAAATCGGTCGCGGCTATGCAGGGCTTCGGCAACGTCAGTCAACACGCTGCCCTGGGCTTCGTCGAGATCCTGGGAGGCAAGGTGGTCTGCGTATCCTGCTGGGACAACAACGATAAGTGCGCCTATACCTACACCAAAGAGGAGGGGATTGACCCTCGTTTCTTGATGAGCATCACCGACGAGTACGGGACGATAGACAAAGACAAAGCCAGTGCAGCCGGCTATAAAGTAGAGGATGGTGATGCCTGGATCACCAAAGACGCTGACGTGCTCATGCCGGGCGCCCTGGCCGGGCAAATCAATGCTGAAAGCGTGAAACGAATGAGCGATCGCGTCCGCATCGTAGCCGAAGGCGCGAACGGACCAACCACGCCCGAAGCTGACGAAGTCCTTCGGCGTAACAATATCTTCGTCATCCCTGATTTCCTGTGCAACGCCGGCGGAGTCACCGCCTCGTACTTCGAGTCCGTCCAGAACGACATGAACTTCTACTGGTCTAAGGAGGAAGTCTTGCAACGTCTTGACCAGAAGATCACCTCCGCTTTCCACGCCGTCCTGGAAATGGCCGAAAAAGAGCAGGTATACATGCGCGATGCCGCCTACATGGTCGCCATTGGACGAGTGGTCAAAGCCATGGAACTGCGCGGCTGGGTATGAGGCCCACTCGCCGGTGATTTTCAGGCAGAGAGTGTAACAGTGTTTTCAAGGCTGGTGGCCGCGCAAGCGCCGTCAGCCTGCATTACACTGCTGGTACAATAAGCAGGGTACATGCTCGGCAAAATCACATTTACCCTACCCAGATCGCCGGATTTGTCATAAACTCCATAGTGACATAAGTTTTCTGCTCGTACTGTTTCCCAGAACGATGGAGCCTCCTATGTCCGATAAACTTGCCTGGCTGCAACAAGAACTGGAAACCTTGCGTCAGCAAGGGTTATACACCCATATCCGCACCATTGAGTCGCCGCAAGGCGCCTGGTTGATCGTAGACGGTAAAAAAGTCCTCAATTTCTGCTCGAATAATTACCTTGGCCTAGCCAACCACCCAACACTGGTAGAGGCCGCCAAACGCGCCCTGGACGAGATGGGCGTTGGGCCGGCAGCGGTCCGCACAATCGCCGGGACCACGACGTTGCATGTCCGTCTGGAGCAACGCCTGGCGGCCTTCAAAGGCGTCGAGGCCGCCATCACATTCCAGAGCGGCTTTAACGCCAATCTCGCTACGATTCCCGCCCTAGTCGGCAAAGAGGATGTGATCTTCTCGGATCGTCTGAATCACGCCTCCATCATTGACGGCTGCCGGCTTTCGGGAGCAAAAATTATTGCCTACGAACATAGCGACGTTCACGCCCTGGAACAAGCGGTGCGCGAGAATCTACCGAATTACCGACGTGGCTTGATCGTGACCGACGGGGTCTTTAGCATGGATGGCGACATTGCCCCCTTGCCTGAAATCCATGCCGTCGCGCAGAAATACAATCTGCTCTTGATGGTGGATGACGCGCACGGTGAGGGAGTACTCGGTCCTGGCGGGCGCGGTATCGTCGCCCACTTCAACTTGCACGGGAAAGTAGATATCGAAGTCGGCACCCTTTCCAAGGCCTTCGGCGTCGTCGGCGGCGTTGTAGCCGGAAACGCCACGATCATCGAATGGCTACGGCAACGCGGGCGTCCCTTCCTGTTCTCCTCGGCCGTAACAGCGCCAGACGCGGCCGCCTGCCTGGCTGCCCTGGACATCCTCGAAGCCTCCACCGAACTCGTCGAACGGTTATGGGAAAACGCCCGCTACTTCCAGGGTGAACTGCGCCGTCTCGGATTCGATACCGGTCTCACGCAAACCCCCATCACCCCGATCATGCTTGGCGAAGCGCCGCTGGCACAGCAATTCAGCCGCGAACTATTCGATGCCGGCGTTTTCGCCATGGCGATCGGCTATCCCACCGTACCCCAGGGAAAGGCCAGGATGCGCATCATGCTCTCCGCGGCCCACAGCCGTGACGATCTGGATCAAGGGCTGGAGGCCTTCGCCCACGTTGGTCGAAAACTAGGCGTGATCTGAGAGCGGGACCAGCCTTCCTCGCTTCCCGTCGTTGATTTGAGGTGTCCTATGCGCATCGGCATGATGGCCGATCTTTACAAGCCGCATATCAGCGGCGTGACCAACTACATTGCCCTCAACAAACGTTATCTCGAGCAGATTGGGCACGAGGTGTACGTCTTCACCTTCGGCGAACACCAGGATGACGAACCGCGCGTGATTCGCACCCCTGGTCTGCCGATTCGCAAACAAGGAATTTACTTCAACCTGCGCTATAGCCGAGCGGCCAAGGCCTTACTCCAGGCCATGGACGTCGTCCACGTCCACCACCCCTTTATCAGCGGCCAATTGGCCCTGGTATATTGTCGCCCCTTGCACATCCCGATTGTCTTCACTAACCACACGCGTTACGATTTATATGCCCAAACCTACCTGCCACTTGTACCGGCTGAAATCAGCACGGCTATCCTGCAAACCTACCTGCCTTCCTTCTGCGAGTCGGTAGACCTGGTTATCTCGCCATCCGCCGGCATGGCCAACGTCCTGCGCCAGTTAGGGGTGACCACGCCGATCGAAGTGATTCCGAATGGCGTCGAGTTAGAACGCTACCGCCAGCCCGAACCATACGCCCGCGCCGAATTTGGTTTTTCCGACAAAGACATCCTGGTCATCTACATTGGCCGCCTGGCGCCAGAGAAGAACTTGCCGTTTCTCCTACGCGCCTTTGCCGGCGTCGCGGAAGCCGTAGAAAACGCCCACTTGCTCCTGGTTGGAGGTGGCCCCGAAGAGGAGGCGCTAAAAGACCTGGCTCAGCAAGCCGGCCTGAGCCAGCGCGTTCACTTCACTGGTCCACAACCCTACGAGACCCTGCCGCACTACCTGGCAATGTGTGACCTCTTCGTCACTGCTTCCGTCACCGAGGTGCATCCGCTCTCTGTCATCGAGGCCATGGCCACCGGCCTGCCGGTAGCAGGATTGAAGTCAGTTGGCGTCGGCGATACCGTGCGACATGGAGAAACCGGCCTGCTGGCAGAGGCGTCCGAAGTCGCCTTCGCGGCTATGTTAACTCGCCTCTGTCTGGACTCCGATTTGCGGCGCAGGATGGGAGCCGCCGCGCGTCTGGCCGCCGAACAGTACGCCATTGAACACACCTCACCACTTGTGCTCTCTCACTACGAACGCTTGATCACCACCAAGGTTGCCCAACGCAACAGTCTGCGGTCACGCCTGAAAAGATGGATGGCAAAATGGCGCCCCTAAAGACCAATTGGAGAATGCTTGGCCGTCAGGGCGAGGAGATTGCCGCCCAATACTTGCAAAAGCGCGGTTATCGTATTCTCGCGCGCAATGTCCAGACACCCCACGGCGAAATTGACCTCGTCGCCTGCAAGGAGGAGGTGCTGGTCTTCGTCGAAGTCAAGATGCGCACCTCGCAAGATTCTGGTTACCCGGAGCAAGCCGTAACGCCGCGCAAACAGGCACATCTCCTGGCCGCCGCGGAAGTCTATCTACAGCAACATCCCGAAAGCGGCGAAACCTGGCAGTTCGACGTGATCGCCATCCAATGCCCCGGTAAACTCCCCCCGCAAATCGCCCATTTCGAGAACATTCTGGCCGATTCTCCCAAAGGCTTTCTCGTGCCATGATCCCCCTGATTGTCATCGTCGGCCCAACGGCCTCCGGGAAAACCGATCTCGCCATTCGCCTGGCCGAGCGCCTGGATGGCGAAATCGTCTCTGCGGATTCGCGGCTCTTCTACCGCGGCATGGACATCGGCACTGCCAAACCCACTGTCGAAGAGCGCGCCCGCGTCCCTCACCATCTGATAGACGTTGCCGCTCCGGATGAGACCTGGAGCCTGGCCGTTTTCCAGCAAGCCGCCGATGCCGCGATCGCTGACATTCACGCGCGCGGCAAGGTAGCCTTCCTGGTAGGTGGCACAGGACAATACATCCGGGCTGTGACCCATGGCTGGTCACCCCCTGCTGTGCCCCCCTGGCCGCGTCTCCGTTCGGTGTTGGAGCGACTGGCCGGTGAGCGCGGTATTTATTGGCTACACGAAAAACTGGCGTTCCTCGACCCAGTCGCCGCTAACGCCATTGACCCCCGCAACCTGCGCCGCACCATCCGCGCCCTGGAAGTGATCTTCGCCACCGGTTACCCCTTCTCCGCCCAACGTCGTCAGAGCACACCTCGCTACACACTCTTCACCCTCGGCCTTTACTGGCCCCGCCCGCAACTCTACGCACGCATTGATGCCCGCATCGAGACAATGTTCGCCCAAGGATTGCTCGAAGAAACTCGACGTCTACTGACACACGGATACTCACCTACCCTACCCTCCCTGTCCGCCATTGGATATCGTCAGTGCACCGCCGTACTGCAAAACGAACTCACCCTAGAACAAGCCAAAGCCGAAATGCGCCGTCTGACGCGCAACTTCGTGCGTCGTCAGACCAACTGGTTCAAATACACAGACCCCAACATCCACTGGTTCGACGCACAAAGCACATCCCTGGAAGAAATCGAAACGGCTATCCGCCTGTTTTTATCGAATCCGGCTTACCAAACACGGCGCGAAAATCCCTGCCATCTCCAGGCGAATGGGGTAAAATAGCCAGACTGCTGGCAACCTATGCTTACTCCTATCTACAGTCTGCGCGTTTCGGAAGTCTATGAATTCCTGGAGACTTCACCGCAAGGCTTGACTTCGAGCGAGGTCGAGGCGCGCCAGCGGTTGTATGGCAAAAACACCCTAGCCGTCGCTCCCCGGCCGTCCGTCTGGCAAAAAGCACTGCCCTACCTCCGTCACCCCTTTACCGTGCTCTTCCTCCTGGCCGCCCTGTTGGCACTCTGGCAGAACGATTACCCCCTGGCCGGAGTGATCCTGACTATCGCCTCACTGAACACTTTGCTCTCCCTCTGGCGCGAATGGCAAGCGGAACAGGCAGCCAACAAACTGGCGCAATTACTGCCCTCGTTCGCCCACGTCCTGCGCGATGGACAGGAACAACACATCCTTGCCGAGGACATCGTTCCAGGTGACCTACTCATTCTGGCAGAAGGCGACAATATCCCGGCCGATGCGCGCGTAGTGGAGGCCTACGGCCTACGCGTCAACAACGCAGCCCTAACCGGCGAGGCTGTTCCAGCTCTTAAGGTTGCGGACGCTTCTCTGCAAAACGATCTCAGCGAACTCGAACGACCGAACCTAGTCTTTGCCGGAACCTGCGTGGCAGCCGGCACTGGCAAGGCAATCGTCTACGCCACCGGTATGACGACGCAGTTCGGGCGAATCGCCCATCTGACTCAGGCCGCCGAACTTCCTACCTCTCCCCTTCAGCAAGAACTTCAACGGATCGGTCAGCGCCTGATGTGGATTGCCACCGCCTTCGGTATCGTTGTCTTTCTGGTTAGCGCCTATGAACCCCATGTTCGTTACCAAATAGCCAGCCCTCTTTTGCTGGCATTAGGGGTAGTTGCTGCCATTACACCCGAAGGCCTGCCAGCCACGCTGACTCTCTCCCTGGCTATGGCGGTACAACGCCTGGCCGCGAAAGGCGTCCTGGCCAAACGCTTGAGCATTGTGGAAACGCTCGGCAACGTTTCAGTCATCTGTACCGATAAAAGCGGCACCTTGACGCAAAACCAGATGACCGTTCGCGAAATCTGGGTAGCGCGACAATCCCTACGCGTGTCTGGTTCGGGACGCGAACCGAAGGGAGAGTTCAAACCAGAGCCCGCCGGTCAGCCTTTCGAAGCAGACTTTCGCCTCCTGATGCAGGCCGCCCTTTGTTGTAACAACGCCCGCTTACTGCCACCTACCCCTCAACAACCTCGCTGGGGTAGCCTGGGAGACCAGACCGAAGTGGCCTTGAAGGTTTGCGCCTACAAGGCTGGCCTGGACGAAAACGAAACAGAGGCCAGATATCCCCGCCTGCATGAGATTCCCTTCGACGCCCGCCGCAAGCGCATGACCACCATTCACAGCACGGCCTACGGCGAAATTGCCTTCGTGAAGGGATCACCGCGCGAAGTCTTGCAATTGTGCACCCACATCCACTTTCACGGTGAGCGCGTTCCTCTCGACGAGAAAACTCGCGCAGAAATCCTGGCTGCCAACGACGAGTATGCCAGGCATGCTTTGCGCGTCCTGGCACTAGCCTACCGGGAATGGGAAACTCCGCCGCCTATCTACACGGCCGAACACGTCGAGCGCGATTTGACCTTCCTGGGGCTTGTGGCCATGATGGACCCACCCCGGCCGGAGGTCGAACGAGCCATCCAAATCTGTCGTCAGGCAGGGATTCGCCTGGTCATGATCACAGGTGACTATGGCCTGACTGCCGAATCGCTGGCACGTCGCATTGGCCTGATTCAGGGCACCCCCCTCATCATCACCGGCGCAGAATTGGACGCGATGGACGACCGTACCCTTGCCCGCCTCCTTGACAGAGAGGTAATCTTCGCCCGGATGGCGCCCGAGCACAAGTTGCGTTTGGTAGCCGCCTTCCAAAATCACGGTGAGGTCGTAGCGGTTACCGGTGACGGCGTCAACGATGCACCCGCCTTGCGCAAAGCCGATGTCGGCATTGCCATGGGAACAGCCGGCAGCGACGTGGCTCGCGAAGCCGCCGACATCATCTTGATTCAGGATGACTTTGGCGCCATCGTCTCTGCCATCGAAGAAGGACGCGCCGTGTACGACAATATCCGCAAATTCATCACCTACATTTTCTCCAGCAATGTCCCGGAAATTGCACCCTTCCTGATGACTGCCCTCTTCGGTTTACCCTTGGCCCTGAACGTACACCAGATTCTGAGTATTGACCTGGGCACCGACATTGTACCCGCCATTGCGCTGGGTAGCGAACGGCCCGAACCAGGTATCATGGAACGTCCCCCGCGCAAACGAGGCCAACCGCTCCTGGACCGCCATTTATTTGCCCGCGCTTTCCTCTGGCTTGGCTTACTGGAAGCTGCTCTCTGCTACCTGGCTTACTTCAGCGTTTATCTTTTCTCAGGAAACGCCGCTCTCCTGCCCCTCTCCTGGCTGAATCACATCTCTGTTCCCTTGCTCCTCGCCGTACCTCCCGATACGGTCGTTTCCCTGGCACGGACCGTCTTCTTCGCGGCCGCCATCACCACCCAAATCGGGAACGCCTTTGCCTGTCGCTCCGCGTACGCACGCAGCACCGAAATGGGTTGGTTCTCGAACCGCTGGCTCTGGCTCGGAATTGGGTTGGAGATCGTCATTCTGGCAGCTCTCCTTTACGTCCCCCCATTAGCCAGACTGCTCGAGCATCAACCCCTGCCTGGGCTGTGTTGGGCTTTGTTGGGCCTTAACCCGCTGCTTCTGTATGGCTTGGAAAAAATCCGCAAAGCCCTGGCAAGACGGGTCCCTCGCCAGCGTTGAGCACAGGGAGAGACCCGTCTAGCGTGCAAAAATTGGGCTTCCCCCTATTGCGCGGGATTCAGTACCTGGCCCAGGAAGAGAATCTGCCCGCTGGAAAGATCACGGATCACGAGGAGGAAAGGACGATCCACGGTCACCACGATACCAGACGGCAAAGCCGCGGTGACGCGCATAACGACAGCCGTCGCGGCCGCCGCCTCCGTGCCTTTCTCGTCCACGGCCACAAACGCCTTGTGCAACACCCGGCCAATATACAGGTCACGAGTACCATCCATGTCGGAAAAATCTGCCTGCCCCGCGTCAAAGGCGGCCTTCATACCCAGCGAATGCAATGCACTGCTCAGTTCGAACTCGCTGGTGAAGTGAAATTTGGGCAGGTGCAATTCGATACTCTCGGGCTGGAGTGATCCCAAGATAAGGTTCAACTGCTCAATGTCCAACGCCGCCGTGAAATTTTCAAATTGACCCCCATCGGGGAGAAGAATATCCATCACAGCTGTTCCGCCCCGGTAAGGCAATTCGATGACCTGATAGTTTTCACCCCTGCCATAACGAACACCAGATAGGTCAGCGGACATCATAGGCACAGTCACCGAGGAACCATCCAGGAGATAGAAAGGAGCGTCGCTGGTCGCGTTAGCATCGAAGGGAGTCTCCCAATTGGCCTTGAAGTAAATGGCATTGACCAACACCAGGCGTGTCAGAGTATCCAGCGCGCCAGCAGGAATTAAGTCCCTGATACGAGCCTCCGTCTGACGACTTACCCAGTCGTTGATCTCGCGCCGCGTCGCCTCGCTCCTGGCAAAATCAGCCAGATGGACGCCGGCTCCGTAGTGCATGGCCAGCAAATCCAGGTATTCCGGCAGGAAAGGGTGATCCTTTTGCGCCCACAGCGCGTTGGCAATGTGCAAGCGAAACGCCCGCTCACCCTCCTGGGTTGGTTTCCTCTGGGTCAAATTCCAATCAAGATGATTGAAGGCCGCATGGAGGGATTGATCCGGCAAGGCGAAGTGCAGTACCTGCGCCATCTGCGCAGCCGTATCCCCGCGCGCGCCAGCATAGGTCATGGCCAGGGCCAGAGAAATGCTGTAAGGCGAAAAGATCAGGTTACTGTCTCCGGAAATCGTATGGTACAAATCCAGAGCAAAGGCATTGTTCCCATCCACTAGGGACTGCAAGTCTCCTGGAGCGACCTCGGGGTTTTCGAGACGCGCCAGGCTGGATTGCGCCAGGCTCAAGGCCGGACGCGGTGCGCAGGCGGTCAGCAAGCCTACCACCAGCGCAAAAGAAAGGACTTTACCGAACACATTCATCGTCATCCTCCCGATAATAAGAATTATCTTCCGGCGATGTTGTGAGAAATGTGAGAAAGGATTTCGGAAACGCAACAGTTTCGGCCTCACCTCCCAAAACCGGATGTTGTTCTCAAGACGTCGCGGCCCTCAAAAAAGTTCCAGAGAATCGGCTTAAGGGACAAGCGCGCTTCCATAAGACTTGACAAGAAAAAGAAAAGCACATATAATGTAAACTAGTTTATAATATAAACCAGTCTGTATAAAGATAAGCTTATGAATATGAATACAGAAGACCTCACCCTCAAACCCCAACGGCGCGCCCTGCAGTACTTCTACGTAGACGGCGCCTTCGAGTTCGGCTTCGGCCTGCTGTGCCTGATCCTGGCGCTCTACTTCTGCCTGGAGCAGCGGTTTGCCAACACCGGAATCATCTCGGCCATTCTGGACGCCTCGTTAATTCTGGTGTTGCTGGCCGGAGACGCCATAGCCAACCACGTGTTGCGCTGGTGGAAGGAGCGCTTCACCTACCCACGCACCGGCTACCTCGCCTATCGCCGTCCGCAAAGCAAGTCGTATCGTTTCTGGCGCGTTCTGCTTGGTGCGCTGACAGGCGGTCTGGTCGGCGCAGTCTCGGCCATTCTCCTCAGGCGTCCCTTCGGCGGCATGGACGTCATGCCGGCGCTGAGCGGCATCTTGCTGGGGCTGGTTTTCATGTTTCTTGCCTGGCGCGTTTCGTTGCTGCGCCTGTATCTGCTGGCTATTCTCAGCATTCTGAGCGGAGGCGGATTGGCCTTTGCCCGACTCGGCAACTTCCTCGGCCTATCCGCCTTCTACCTGGTCTTCGGCGGCATTCTGTTGCTTTCTGGCCTGGTGACGCTGATTCGCTACCTGCGCCAGAATCCCTCCCCAATTGAGGCGCCTGATGAGCAATGACCTGCGCGCTCTGACAGAGATCGACCGTCTCATCCACGAGCCTTCGCGGACCGTCATCCTGGCCATCCTGGCGGCGGTCGAGAGCGCCGACTTTCTCTACCTGCAGCGCGAGACCGGCCTGACCAAGGGCAATCTGTCGGCACATCTCGCGAAACTGGAGGAGGCAGGATACGTAAGTATCGAGAAGACATATCGCGGTAAAATCCCTTTGACCCTGTGCCGCCTGACCGAGCAGGGCCGCCAGGCCTTCGAGCGGTACCGCCGGCAATTGAAACAATTTGTCGAAAGCACGTAACTGCCTACCTGTGGCGCAAGTCTCTGGCTTGCGAAAATCGGCAAATCGGAGATTTGCCCCACAGTACGCCGGCCAGTCTGTGAACAGACCGTTGTTGTGAATATCAGGAGATTCCCATGCCCATTATCGAATTTTCCCACATTTCCAAATCCTTCGGCGCGGTCAAAGCCGTGGACGATGTCTCCTTCGCGGTCGAGAAGGGCGAACTCTTCGGCCTGCTCGGCCCCAACGGGGCCGGCAAGACCACCAGCATCCGCTGTATGCTGGATATCTTCAAGCCCGATTCCGGCTCGGTAAGCATCCTCGACGGGCCGATGACCGAAGCCAAGAAGGCCCGCATCGGTTACATGCCCGAAGAGCGTGGCCTCTATCAAGACATCCCTCTCGAGCGTTGTCTGATTTACCTGGCCTCGCTCAAAGGCCTAAGCGAGGCCGAGGCGCGCCGTCGCCTGCTCCCCTACCTGGAACGCTTCGACCTGGCTGCCCACCGCCACAGGAAGGTCAAGGAACTCAGCAAGGGCATGCAGCAGAAAGCCCAGGTCATCGCCACCCTGCTGCACCAGCCCGAACTGCTCATCGTGGACGAACCCTTCGCCGGCCTCGACCCGGTCAACACCCAGATGATCAAAGATCTGTTGCGCGAACAGCGCGAAGCGGGCGTGACCATCGTGATGAGTTCGCATCAGATGAACCTAGTGGAGGAACTCTGCGACCACATCGTCCTGATCGACCACGGCCACGTCATGCTCTACGGCGCGCTGGAGGAGGTGCGGCGTCAATTCGCCGGCAACGCCGTCCTGGTCAAGGGCGCGGACGGGATTCCCGCCCTGGAGGGCGTGGAGCGCGTCGAGGCGGTGAACGGAGCAGTCAAACTATACCTACGCCCTGGAGTCCAGCCACAGCAAATCTTGCGCGAACTCGTCCGCCGCGACGTGCCGGTCGAGCATTTCGAAATCGCCCTGCCCACGCTGGATGAAATCTTCATCCGCGTCGTGCAGAAATAGTCCTTGTTCAGCAGTGCAACTGCTGAACGAACACAGAGATCGTTTTACCAGACATATGCTCTCCTTACGGTCACTTCAGCGTTCGTGGTAGGCTTCAACACCGATTAACCATCATGCAAAGCCTGTAAAGGCCTCACAGGACAAGAGTTGCACCAGTAGACACTGCCAGCGCAGGAAAGTCCAGTAAAGCCACAAGGACAGAGGAACAATAGTGAGCGTTAGACAGTTGGTAGCGATTTGGCTTTGTCCTGCAGGAGCAGACAAAGCCAATCGTACTATGGCAAACCGAGCGGATAGCAGGCAAGGATGGGCATCCGTACAGGGAGAGAGCAAGTATCTTCTGACGCATAGACATCTCTATGGCAAATCTTCCCCTTGTCGTGCTGGCATGATGCGCGCAAAGAACTCCCCGACAAGTACAAAAATAGTATAGCGCTGTTTTTTGTCAAGCACTGCGCACGCCTACACGCCTAATGGGGGCTTTTCAATAATCCAACCCACATTCTGCACCCTCTTGAAGAATTTCGCCATATTTATCCAGAGATGCTCAAATTCAGCATTGTTGGCTATATATAGCGATCCAAGATATGGGGATTCCTCACTCAAATACGTATTCTGACCTATATCTGGTGGTTTCCAATGGCAACTGCGGAAGGTAGGATCCAACAAAACAGCAGGGAAAGCCGTTGTGTTTGCAGTCGGGAGACATCTTTAATGACCAATAGTTCGCATAGAGGCGAAATTTCTGCGCGGAATATATGACTATTGAAAAGCCCTGATCGCTCCCTCTTGCCCCTGTGCACAATACTCCAGAAGAGGTATCATTAAAGTAGATACCCCGGTGGCAGCCATGGCTTCCTCCTTTCTTGAGCGCGTACGCCAGCATCTCCAGCGCGAGCAAATCCCACCCGACGAACAGGAGTGGTTGCTTTCGCTCTGTGTCCTTTGCAGCGAAGCCATCCCCCCACAGGAGAATGCAGTCGCGGCTTTCACACGCGCCCTGCTCGACCGGCGTCACTTGTTGAGTATCATCCGTCAACAGGCGGCTGAACTGGAAGCCCTGCGCCGCATTAGTTTAAACCTGACTGCCAGGCTGGAACTCTCCGAAGTGCTCCAGACAGTAGCTGCGGAGGCCATGCGCCTAGTGAAAGATGCGCGGGACGTACACATCTACCTGTACGAACAGGGCAAACTCACCTTTGGTGCCACCCTTGATAGCCAGGGGAACAAGAACGCCAGCCCCATTGAACCACGTCCACAGGGATTATCCTATCAGGTGATTTCCAGCCAGGAAATCATGGTGATCGAGGACATGCGCAATCATCCTCTCTTCGCCCATACTCCCAAGGAACGTGAGGGGTCTATCATCGGTCTCCCACTGATCACCGGTTCACAGGTGGTTGGCGTCATGAATCTGGCGCGTCCCAGCATTGGCGGCTTCTCGCAGGCCGAGATCTCGCTCTTGCGTCTTCTGGCCGACCAGGCCGCCATCGCTATCTCGAACGCCCGCCTTCACGAAGCCATCAGCAAACAAGCCTACACCGACATTCTCACTGGCTTGCCCAACCGCCGGGCCCTGGATGAACGCCTGGAGGAGGAAGTCAAGCGCGCCACCCGTAGTGGACGTCCCCTGGCCGTCGTCATGATGGACCTGGACGGCTTCAAATTCATTAACGACACCTTTGGGCATGCCATCGGCGACGAGGTCCTGCAAAAGGCATTTGGCAATCTTAAAGAACACATTCGTGCCAGCGACTTTCTGGCACGCTACGGCGGAGATGAAATTACCCTGATTCTACCGGATACTACCCTTGAGCAGGCGCGCGTGGTCGTCTCGAAACTGCAACGCCGTCTGCGAGCGAATGTCATTCCTCTACCCGATGGCAGCAACGCCGTTCTAAACCTGAGCGGTGGTATTGCTGTCATGCCGAATCACGCCCGCGCCGCCCCAGACCTGCTACGCGCGGCCGATGAAGCCCTCTATCGCGCCAAGCGTCATCAGCGCGGCACCTTCCTGGTCGCCAAACCGGGCACCGGTCAACTGCCTACCCTCTGACATGCCCGACCTCCTGCAATCCTTACAGGCCCGCGATCTCGGTCACCTGCGGATTATTGCCGAACTATGTGGCATCGAACTTGCTTCCACCGAAGCAGAGACAGCGCGTCGGGAACTGGTCAGCGCCTTGCTTCAACCCGAAAACCTGGAGGAAATCCTGGAAAGCCTGCCTGAAGCAGCGCGCGACGCGCTCGCTTTCCTGCTCCAACAGGATGGGAAAGTCCCCTGGTCTGCCTTCGCCAGGCGCTTTGGCGAGATTCGGGCCGTCGGTCCCGGACGTCGTGATCGCGAGAAAATCTACCTGTACCCCATTTCCCCTGCCGAGATACTCTTCTACCGTGCTCTACTCGGACGTGCTTTTTTCGACACCCCCTCCGGCGCCCAGGAATTCGCCTACCTGCCCGACGACCTCACCACACGGCTCCGTGAACTCTTCGTCCCTCTCGTCTCCCCAGCGGATACAGAAGTTTCTCCTCTCGGCCGCGCCGCGACGCCCGAAGAACGTGCCCACCCCCTACCCCCCTTTGACTACCTGCTCGACGATGCCACCACTCTACTGACCGCCTTGCGTATAGGGCTACCGCTTCCTCCCACGCTCACACCCGCGCCGGTAGTCCTCGCCCTTCTACGCGCCGCTCACATTCTGCAAGGCAACGATCCCCAGCCTGAAGCCGTACGCGCCTTCCTCAAGATGCCTCGCTCCCAGGCCCTCGACATCCTACGACAGGCCTGGAAACAGAGCGAGGAGTTCAATGAATTGCGTCTGATACCAGGTCTAATCTGCGAAGGGGAATGGAAGAACGACCCCAAACGGGCGCGCCTGTTTTTACTCCAATTCCTGGAGCGTATCCCCCAGGGACAGTGGTGGAGCCTGAGCGCTTTCTGCCGCGCGATCAAAGACACCCACCCCGATTTCCAGCGCCCTCTCGGCGATTACGACTCCTGGTTCATCCGGCGCACCTCTGATAGCCTTTACTTGCGCGGCTTCGAGCACTGGGAAGAGGTAGATGGCGCCTTGATCACCTACCTTATCACCGGCCCTCTCTTCTGGTTGAAGATGGTCGCTCTGGCTGTCCCAGCCGCCGACTCCACTCCGACAGCCTTCCAACTCCTGCCCGAAAGTCAGCAAACCTCGCCAGCCGAAGAAGCCCGCCTGCATGTCTCCTCGCAAGGGCAGATCACCATCCCGCGCCTGGTCCCGCGCGCCGTGCGTTACCAGATCGCGCGCTTCTGCCAATGGCAGAACGCCGGCCCCGAGGAATATCGTTATCAGGTCACTGTCGCCTCACTTCAACGTGCCCGCGCCCAGGGCCTCAGGGTGAATCACCTGCTGACTCTCCTTGCCAGGCATGCCTCTACCGAGTTGTCTCCATCCTTTGTCAAGGCTCTCAAACGCTGGGAAAGCAAAGGGTGCGAGGCCCGTCTGGAACGCCTGACAGTATTGCGCGTCAACACGCCGGAAATTCTACAAAAACTGCGGCACTCCAAAGCCAACCGCTTCCTGGCCGAGACGCTGGGCCCGACTACCGTCGCCGTCAAAAGCGGCGCCCAAACCGCCTTACAGAAGGCACTGGCCGAACTCGGCTGGCTGACGGAGGTCCAGGAAGATACCCCTTGAAACTTCCAGGCTACGTCGCGGCTGGCGCAAATCTCCCGTCCACTGCCCACTGTCCATTGCCCACGTCCATCGTCCATCGTCTATCGTCCATTCCTACAAATTGCCCATAATTCTGACCAATCTCTAACATTCTTTTGCTATAATCAAACCATCGCACAACAAGGTGCGACGGAAAGGAAATTTCTCCTATGATGCGATTCGACCGTTTTACCGAGCGCGCCCAAGAGGCCGCCCAGCGTGCTGCGGAAATTATCCAGCGCTACGGCCATAATCAGATTGATACCGAACACATTCTCATGGCTCTCATCGAACAGCCCGGCGGTGTCATCCCCCAGATTCTCCAGGCTTTGAACATCAACGGCTCGGTCCTGCTCGATCGTCTCGACCAGACATTGCGCATGAGTCCTAAGGCCAGTATCTTTGGCGGGGGTGCTGGCCAAATTTTCATTACCCCGCGCGTCAAACGCATCATTGACATCGCCAACGAGGAAGCCAACCGTCTACGTGACGAATACATCTCAACCGAGCATATCTTTCTAGCTATCCTGAGCGAGCGTAACACGCCCGCCGCGCGTATTCTCGAATCAGCCGGCCTGACGCGCGAACGTGTCCTGGATGCCATCCTGCAACTGCGCGGTGGACAACGCGTTACCGATCCTCAAGCCGAAACGCGCTACCGCACCCTGGAAAAATACTCGCGCGACCTGACTCAACTGGCCCGCGAAGGCAAACTCGACCCGGTCATCGGCCGGGATACCGAAATTCTGCGCGTGATTCAGATTCTCTCGCGCCGCACCAAGAACAACCCTGTGTTGATTGGCGAGGCCGGCGTAGGCAAGACCGCCATCGTGGAAGGCCTGGCGCAGAAAATCGCCAACAATGACGTGCCGGAAATCCTAGCCGGCAAGCGCGTGGTGGCATTGGACCTGGGCGCTATGATCGCCGGTAGCCGCTTCCGCGGCGAGTTTGAAGAACGCCTGAAATCCGCCATCGAGGAAGTACAACGCTCGAACGGCGAGATCATCCTGATGATTGACGAATTGCATACCGTCATTGGAGCTGGCGCCGCCCAGGGTGCCATGGACGCCTCCAACATGCTCAAGCCAGCTCTGGCACGCGGCGAACTGCAATGCATCGGCGCGACCACGCTGGACGAGTACCACAAATACATTGAAAAAGACGCCGCGTTGGAACGTCGTTTCGCGCCAGTTTACGTGGAAGAACCCAGCGTGGAAGATACGATCAAGATGTTGCAAGGCCTGCGCGATCGCTATGAGGCCCATCACAAAGTACGTTTCTCGGACGAGGCCTTGGTTGCCGCGGCGCGGTTGGCCGATCGCTACGTGACCGACCGTCACCTGCCCGACAAAGCCATTGACCTGATGGATGAGGCCGCGGCCAAATTGCGCGTTGCCCTCTACTCGCTGCCGCCGGAACTAAAAGCCATGAAGGCGGAAATTGAACGCCTGCAAGCAGAAGAGGATGCCGCCTCCAACGCTCGCGACTATCAGCGCGCCGCCGAAATTAAAGTCAACCGTCTGCGTCTCGAAGAAGAGTTCAAACAAAAACGCGATAAATGGGAGGCCGAACACCACCTCGACGAAGTCGTGGACGTCAACGACATCGCGGAAGTTGTCCACCAGTGGACCGGCATCCCCGTCGCGCAAATCATGGAAACCGAGGCCGAAAAACTCCTGCACATGGAGGAACGCCTCCACGAACGCATCGTCGGCCAGGACGAGGCGATTCGCGTCATCGCAGACGCCATCCGCCGCGCCCGTTCTGGCCTGAAAGACCTGTCGCGTCCCATCGGTTCCTTCATCTTCATTGGGCCTTCCGGCGTGGGCAAAACCGAACTGGCCAAGGCGCTCGCCTGGTTCCTGTTCGACGATGAAGATGCTCTGGTGCGAATTGACATGTCAGAATACCACGAGCAGCATACCGTTTCGCGACTCTTCGGCGCGCCGCCGGGCTATGTCGGCTATGAGGAAGGTGGCCAGTTGACCGAGGCCGTTCGTCGCCGTCCGTACCGGGTACTATTGTTCGATGAAATTGAGAAAGCCCACCCGGATGTCTGGAACGCTCTCCTGCAAATCCTGGATGATGGGCGCATGACCGATGGCCAGGGCAATGTGGTAGACTTCCGCAACACCGTTCTGATCATGACTTCCAACCTGGGAACCGAGTTCGTCCGCAAGAGCGGTTCGCTGGGCTTTATCCCCCGCACGGAGGATAATGAAGAACGGGAAGCACACGCCAAAATCGAAAAAGCCCTCAAGAGCACCTTCCGCCCGGAGTTCCTCAACCGCATTGACGAAATTGTCATCTTCTCGCCCCTTACCCTGGAACAGATGCAACAAATTGTAGACCTGCAAATGAAGGAGATTCGCGAACGCTTGAGTGACTTTGGCGTGCAGGTAGATTTGAGTGAACGCGCCCGCGAGTGGCTGGCAAAAACCGGTTACGATCCCGATTTTGGCGCCCGCCCCCTGCGTCGCGCCCTGCAAAAATACCTGGAAAGCCCGCTTTCTATGGAACTGCTGAGTGGCAAGATTCACCGCGGCAGTCACGTGTTCGTAGACGTCAACGCCGAGGAAAACGGCCTGACATTCCAGGTTCAGGAAATCCAGGCAGAAAAACAAACAGCCTGACTCACCCCAGCACCGGAGCTCACCCCCATGCCTTTTCTTACCACGATTCCCAACCACTTCGACTTGCCGCGTCGCCTGCAACGCCTGGGGGAACTGGCCTATAACCTGTGGTGGACCTGGAATCCGCCTGCCCAACGTCTCTTCAGCCGCATTGACAACGCCCTGTGGGAACGCCTGAATCACAATCCCCTGCGCTTCCTGCGCCAGGTCGGCCGCGCAGGAATCAACGCCGCGGCCCAAAATGCTTACTACCTGGACCTTTACGATCGCGTCTGCGCCGAGTTCGACCAGTATTTGACAGGCACAGACACCTGGTGCGCTCGCTACCACCCCGAAGCCCTCCACCAGACTATTGCGTACTTCTCCATGGAATTCGGCCTGCACGAGACACTTCCCATTTACTCCGGCGGACTAGGAGTGCTGGCCGGCGACCATCTCAAGGAAGCCTCCGATCTGGGATTGCCGCTGGTCGGCGTGGGACTGCTCTATGGCGAAGGCTACTTTACCCAGCGCATTGCCGAAAACGGCTGGCAAGAGGCCATCAACAACCCCCTGAACTTCGAGGAACTTCCCCTTCTTCTGGTAAGGGGTCAGGACGAACGGCCTGTGCTAGTTTCTGTGGACTTCCCTAATCGTTCTGTGTGGGCGCAAATCTGGGAATTGCGCGTTGGGCGCGTGCCACTCTATCTGCTCGACACAAACATGGAAGCGAACCAGCCCGCCGACCGCCAGTTGACTACGCGTCTGTACTGGAACGATCCGGACCTGCGGATTGCCCAGGAGATTCTCCTGGGAATCGGGGGCGTGCGCGCCTTGCGTCTCCTGGGCTTGAACCCGGCCGTCTGGCACATGAACGAAGGACATGCCGCCTTCCTGACCCTGGAACGCATCCGCGAACGTGTCGCGGCAGGTCAGTCGTTCGAGTCAGCCCTTCGGGAAACGCCTCCCAACAACGTGTTCACCACGCACACACCCGTCCCGGCTGGCAACGACGAATTCCCCTTTGATCTGATCGAAAAATACCTGCCCCCCTTATGGCAGTCTTTGAAACTGACCAAAGACCAATTCCTCGACCTGGGACGACAACGTCACGATGGCCATGAGACTTTCAGTATGCCGGCCCTGGCCCTGCGGCTTTCCGCGGGACGCAACGCCGTCTCGGAATTGCATGGGCGTGTAGCACGCTGTATGTGGCGCCACCTCTGGCCCGAACGTCAGGATGAGGAGGAAATCCCAATCACCCACATCACCAACGGCGTGCACGCCGCCAGCTGGCTGGCGCGGCGGATGCGCGTCCTTCTGGAAAAGTATTTGGGGGAAGATTGGTTAGAACATATAGACGACCCCCATGTGTGGGAAAAGGTCAACCAGATTCCGGATCGCGAACTGTGGGCCGTGCGGCAACACCTGAAACGCAAATTAGTCTTTTACGTGCAAGAGCGTGCCCGCTTGCGCTGGATGCAAGGTGCAGTCCATCCCGTACAAGTCGTCGCGGCAGGCGCTATGCTCGACCCCTACGCCTTGACCATCGGCTTCGCACGGCGATTCGCCACCTATAAACGCGCCGCTCTTGTCCTAAGCGATATGGAGCGTCTACTGCGCATCCTCAACCAGCCCAACCGGCCCGTCCAGATCATCTTCGCCGGCAAGGCGCACCCAGCCGATGAACCTGGCAAGCTGCTTCTGCAACAGGTATATCAGGCCGTTAAAAAGGCCGAGAACGGCGGGCGATTGGTGTTCCTGGAAGATTACGACATCAATCTGGCGCACTATCTTGTCCAGGGCGTAGATGTCTGGTTGAACACACCCCTGCGCCCCAACGAGGCCTCCGGAACCTCCGGAATGAAAGCCGCTCTGAACGGTGTGTTGAACTTCTCCGTGTTGGATGGCTGGTGGCGTGAGGCTTACAACGGCCAGAACGGCTGGGCTATCGGCCAAGACGCGGATCCACTCGGGGACGCTGACCAGATAGACGCAGCCAGTCTGTACGACACTCTGGAAAACGAAATCGTCCCACTGTACTATGGCGACCGCAACGGCGATGACGTACCGTCCAAGTGGTTAGGGCGCGTCAAAGAATCCCTGCGCACGATTGCCCCTCAATTTAACACCCGCCGGATGCTGAAAGAGTACATCGAGCAACTCTACCGGCCAGCCTGCCACCCCTCACAGGTGGCTTCCCAGGAGTAACGCCCAGGCATGGCACAGCTGGTCCTGGCAGCAGTAGAATTGCCGCCAGGACCAACAGCACCAGGGGGCAACTGCTTCTCCGAGCGGGGCGCAGCTATCCAACCAGGAAGCGACCGTTGCGATAGATAACCTCACCGTCCACCAGAATCTCCGCATCTTTCTCGATGCCGCAGATCATATCCCAATGGATGACGCTTTTGTTTTGCGAACCGGTCTCCGGATAGCCGGCGCCCAGCGCCAGGTGGAACGTCCCACCAATCTTCTCATCGAAGAGAATGTTGTGGGAAAAGCGGTCAATCTCGAAATTCGTCCCAATCGCGAATTCACCCAGGTAGCGCGCACCGGGATCGGAATCCAGCATGGCTAGCAGGAAGTCCTGATTCTTCGTCGCGCTGGCCTTGACCACGCGCCCTTGCTCGAACGTCAACTCGACGCCTTCCACCATCGTCCCGCCATAGATAGCTGGATAGGTAAACCGCACCCAGCCGCTGACCGAATCTTCGACTGGCCCGGTGAACAATTCCCCATCCGGCATATTGTGATCGCCACAGCCGTTGATGAACGTCCGTCCTTTGACGGATAAGCGCAGATCGGCATTCGGTCCCCGCACAACGACCTCATCGTGTCCCTCCAGGCAGGCAAGGTAGCGTTGCTGTGCCGCTTCTACGCTGCGCCAGTAAGCCAGTGGATCAGGGTCGTTAGCATGGCAAGCGCGATAAACGAATTCCTCGAATTCCAGCAAACTCATCTCCGCTTCCATGGCATACCCTTCGGTGGGAAACAGAGTGCTCACCCATTTGAACGAACCCTCCGCACTGCGGCGCATTTGCAACTCCAAGAGCGGCGCCAGCGCCTTCTGGCGGCGCTGCTTTCTTCCAGACTCCACGTTCGTTAACGCGCGCGGGTTTGTAGCCGAACCGATTCGTATGCGGCTATCGAATTGCTCATAGGCCAGCTGGTGAAACGCCGGCACATGGTCCAGGTGCGCATCCTGCGCATAGCGGAAGAAGATCTCCTCCTGCTCCGGCAGCGACAGCAAGGTATACGGGTGAGCACCACGCTCCAGAATCAAGGCATAGACCACTCGCACCAACGGCGCAGCCGCCGTGGTTGCCTCAATCAAAACCCGTTCACCGGGCTGAACGCGCACCGAGTAATCTACCAAAATACGTGCCAGATTTTCGATACGAGAGTCACTCATGACGGTTCTCCTGAAATTATGTTTGCGCCGCCAGCTGCTGTAACTTCATGTGAATTTCTCGCCATTGAATACGAGAAACCCCCAGTTTCTGGCGGATCTTGTCTGGGTCAATATTGTTCCGATAATCCTGCAACGCGCATGACCAACGGCACATATCGAACGAAAGGTGTTTTTCCAGCCCGGCTGCCATACCAATCTCCTCCAGCAAATATTCCAACCGACGCGGTGACCAGGGGAAAAGGCGGTCGACCGGCTGATACTGGGCGCAGTATTCCTGATAAGCCGGAATCCATTCCCCCGGCAAAGGTAGTTTACGTTCCTTATAGCGATTCACCGGACTGCTATAGCGGATGAACACCTGAGGGCCGCCAGGTGCGGTCAGGTCAATATGATTGAGATGAATGCCCAGGCATTCCGCCTTCTTGATTCCCGTTGCCAGCAACAAGGCCACCAGGGTATAGGGCCGCGCATCCGGCTTCGCCTGACGGCGATAGCGATCCGCCGCCAACAAGACCGCCTCCATCTCGGCCTCCGTCAAGACTTCCGGCAACGGACTGAGCACAGAGCGCTGGACAACTTTCTCGGCCGGATCCACCACCAGAACACCACTACGGTGCAGCCAGCGGAAAAACGACTTGATTGTGGTGATTCGTCGCGCTAGGCTTTTGGGTGAGCAAGGTTTCCCCCGCTCCTGGTCCAGCCAGTGCAGAAATGCATTGAGATCAGCGGTGGTAATAGCCCCCAGGGTTCGCTCCTCCGAAAGATATTCGAGTAAAAGGCCCATATCCGAGAAAAAGGCCTTGATCGTATGGGGCGAGCGTCCCTGGTCGTTCAAATATATCTGCCAGGCCGTCAACGCCTCGCGCAAAGGGGTTTGAGCCGTCAAATGTGCCGTAGCCATAGACACCTGCTTCGTATAGTTTAGCATAGAAAAGAAGAAAATGTCAAACAACAAGCCAGGTAACCCACCTTGGCACCACTCTGCAAACAGAAATGGCGTAAAATAAAAGTCATGAACTCCCGGTAGGTACGTATGATTCACTTTGAAATTCGTTCCTCTCTGAACGTTCCTCCGAACGCCGCACTCCTTCGCAAAGCCGCGCGCCTTACTCTGCATACCCACTCCGCCGCTTCCGCCGAACTAACTATCGTCCTGACCGACGACGAGGAAATTCGCACTCTCAACCGTGACTTTCGCGGCCTGGACGCTCCTACCGATGTCCTGGCCTTTCCGGCCGATGAAACCGACCCGCAGACCGGCGAGCGTTACTTGGGCGATATTGTGATCTCCTGGGAACGTGCCCGACAACAGGCTGCCGAGCATGGCCATTCCCCCGAAGCAGAAGTGCAACTGCTCGTCGTCCACGGCGTATTGCACCTACTGGGCTTCGACCACGAGGCACCAGAAGAACGGGCGCGCATGTGGACAGCACAGAATGCTATCCTTGACCGCCTAGGAATCGGGCACCTCAAAACTACACCCTGACTCTGGCATCACTTCCCTCCCAGGCCTGTGACAATTGTTTATTGCAACGAAGTTCTCCATGCCTGTCACATCCACCTCACCTGTCATGATCCTCTGGCCCTCCCACCCGGAAGAACGCGCCGAAAGATTGAGGCGCGCCCTTTCGCCAACCTGGTGGCCACTGCTCCGCCGGGTGATTCGCGAAGCCGAGTCGCGCCACCTGCCACTCTACCTGGTCGGCGGCTTCGTCCGTGACCTCCTTCTAGGGCAAGTCAATCAGGATTTCGACCTGGTAGTAGAAGGCGATGCCATTGCGCTGGCGCGCGCCCTGGCCGCCCGTTATGGAGGTAGGGTTACGGTACATAAACGCTTCGGGACCGCTTGCTGGCAGACTGCCGACGCGTCGATTCACCTGGATTTCGCCTCGGCTCGCTCCGAGACCTACGCGCACCCTGGTGCCCTGCCAACCGTCGCACCGGGTACCCTGGCGGACGATCTCCGCCGTCGCGATTTCACCATCAACGCCCTCGCCATCCGCCTGGATGGCGAACACCTGGGGGAACTGCGCGACGATCTAGGCGGCCTGGACGATTTGCAACAGGGCCGCATTCGTGCCTTACATCCCCTTTCCTATCAGGACGACCCCACCCGCATTCTGCGCGCCGTCCGCTACGAACAGCGTTATGCCTTTTCCATCACCGTCGAAGACCTGGCGCATATCGCCGAGGCAAAGATCGGTTTGCGTGCCCTATCCGGCGAACGGTTGCGTCATGAACTGGATTTAATTTTGATGGAAACGCACGCCGCGGATATGCTGGCCCGTCTGGATTCCCTGGGCATTCTCCTGGAAATCCACCCGGCGCTCTTCTGGGACGAAGCATTACGTCCTGCCCTGACGCGCCTGTCTGTGGCCGGCCTGCCAGCGACATGGGGGATCCCCCTTTGGCGCGGCATCCCCGCGCAGCGCGCTCTTGGGTATCTCCTCTGGCTTGGTCAGCGCCCAGAAGCGGAAATCCGTGCCATGGCTACTCGATTGGACTTTCCCGCGCCCTTGCGTGAAGCCATGCTATCGCTCTCTGCCTTACATCAGGATCTCCCCTCGCTGACACCTGCCCGGCCAAGCGTCCTCGCGAGCCGTTTCGACCTGGTACCCCCGCTGGCGCTCTACGCTCTTTTGGTACAATTCCAGTCCCGGGAAGATCCCTCCGCCAGCCAGAAATACCTCACCACAGCCATTGAGCATTACCTTACCACCTGGCGTCATGTGCGACCACGTACCAGCGGCCACACCCTGCAGAAGTTAGGTATTCCTCCTGGGCCAATCTACCAGGTCATTCTACAGCGTTTACGCGCTGCCTGGCTAGATGGTGAGATTCACAGCCCGGCGGAAGAGAAGGACTTGTTGCGAACTATCCTGCACGAATCACAAGGAGACTTTTCTCATGGACCTGCGCCCCTACCTTGACTTCGCCACCGACCTGGCTTATCGCGCCGGACGCATCACGCTTGGCTACTACCAGACTGGCCTGCGTCCTGACTTTAAGGCCGATGACACGCCTGTCACCGCCGCGGATCGCGCCGCCGAAGACTTCATCCGGCGCGAAATCGAACAACGTTACCCGCGCCATGTCATCGTTGGCGAGGAATTTAGCGACTCTTCCGCTACCCAAGGGAGCGATGAGACCTTTCGTTGGTTAATTGACCCGATTGATGGCACCAAATCATTCCTGCGCGGCGTCCCACTCTACGCCGTCCTGATCGGGCTGGAAATCGAAGGTCAATCACGGGTCGGCGTCGCGTACTTTCCGGCCCTGGATGAAATGCTCTGTGCCGCGGATGGGCTGGGCTGTTGGTGGAACGGCCGCCGCGCCCACGTGTCCGAAGTTTCCGCTCTCGAGCGTGCCTTTGTCTGTTTCACGGATGCGCGCGAGATGAGCCATCACGGCCGCGGCGCGGCCTGGGAGCGGATTCAGCGCGCCGTCTATGCCACGCGCGGCTGGAGCGATGCCTATGGTTACTTGCTGGTAGCCACCGGCCGCGCGGAAGCCATGTTCGATCCCATCATGAATCTGTGGGATTGCGGGCCTTTCCCGCCCATCTTCCGCGAAGCCGGCGGCTATTTCGGCGATTGGCAGGGTCATCCTACCCATACTGCCAGCGAGGCCCTGGCCACGAACGCCGCCCTTCTCCCCCACATCCTGCGCCTGATCGCGGAGGAATAGGCCACCTATCGTCCACCGTCCACATCCCCAAATCCTCGTCATCTTTGGGTATAATTCTCCAATCCCTCGCGATGGGAGTCGGGTATGTCTCGTAAACCTTCTGCGGCCGAGATTCGTCAAACCTTCATTGATTTCTTCGTACAACGTGGGCACACGTTTGTCCCATCCTCCTCGCTTGTTCCGGGCGGAGATAGCACCCTGCTCTTCACCAATGCCGGCATGGTGCAGTTCAAAGATGTCTTCCTCGGTACTGACCGGCGGCCTTATACCCGCGCGGTCAATTCGCAAAAATGCCTGCGCGTGGCCGGCAAGCACAACGATCTCGAGGAAGTCGGTCAGGATGATTACCATCATACCTTCTTCGAAATGCTCGGCAATTGGTCGTTCGGCGATTACTACAAAGAGGAAGCCCTTTCCTGGGCCTGGGAACTACTGACCGACGTTTGGGGGTTGCCCAAAGACCGTCTGTATGTAACTTGTTTTCGAGACGAACAAGGTACGATCCCCACCGATGAGGAGGCCGCCGAGGTCTGGAGGAAGCAACCCGGCCTTGACCCAAGCCATATCCTGTTCTTCGGGCGCAAAGAAAATTTTTGGGAAATGGCCGAGACCGGCCCCTGCGGTCCCTGCTCAGAAATCCATATTGATCTCGGCCCAGAACGTTGCAACTTGAAAGACCAGCCTCACCGCTGCACGATCAACGGCGACTGCCGGCGTTACATGGAATTGTGGAACAATGTCTTCATCCAGTACAATCGTCTGGACGAAAACACTCTGGAACCTCTGCCGGCCCGTCACGTGGATACCGGCATGGGTTTTGAACGCCTGGTCTCTGTTCTACAAGGCGTCGACTCGAACTACAAGATTGACCTGTTCCAGGGCGTTCTCGAGACCGTACGCGCCCTGACTGGCGACTCGGTAGAGCAAATGTACGCCAACTTCACGCCCTACCGCGTCATCGCAGACCATGTGCGCGCGGCCGCTTTCCTCATCGCCGATGGCGTCGTGCCCGGCAACATCGGGCGGAATTACGTCTGTCGCATGATCATTCGGCGCGCAGCGCGCTTCGGCGCAAAACTCGGTTTGCGCGAACCCTTCCTGGCAAGAGCCGCTGAAGCCATCATCGCCGCTTACGGTGACCACTACTCCGAACTGATCAAGAACCAGAGCGCCATCTTCGATAATCTTACTCGTGAGGAAATCCGCTTCGCGCGCACCATCGAGTCAGGGACAGCCTTCCTGGAAGGGTTGCTGGAGGCACAACGCCAGCGCGGCCAGAGCATCCTGGCAGGGGAAGAGGCCTTCGACCTATACGCTACCTACGGCTTGCCGTTTGAGATCGCCCGCGATATTGCCCGTGAACAGGGCATGGACATTGACGAAGCCGGCTTCCGCCAGGCTATGGAAGCACACCGCCTGGCCTCCGGCGGCGGCAAGAGCATGGGAAAACTTGGCGGCGAGGACGCGGAACTATACAACGAAATTCTACAGAATCTGCAACGAAGTGGTAAACTGGACGAAACCGGTGTTTCCTACAATCCGTACGAGTGGCTTCAGGTCGAGGGGGAAGTGTTGGCCCTGGTCGTCAACGGACAGCCAGTCCAAGAAAGCCACATGGGGGAAAAAGTGGAGGTCCTGCTTCCCCGCACGGGCTTCTACGTCGAATCCGGCGGGCAGGTATCCGATACTGGTTTGATTCGTGCACTCGACGGCCGTTGGGAGATCGAGGTCCAGGAAATGCGCAAACCGGCGGCCGGTGTCATCGTCCACGTTGGCGAGGTATCCTTCGGCCAGCCACGCTGCGGTGATCTGGCGATCGCCCAGGTGGATGAAGCGCGCCGGCGGGATATCATGCGCAACCACACCGCCACCCACCTGCTCCATGCCGCTCTGCGTCAGGTCCTGGGCGAACACGCCCAACAGGCCGGTTCACTCGTGGCTCCTGACCGTTTGCGCTTCGACTTCAATCACCCCGAAGCCCTGACTGCAGAACAACTGGAGCGTATCGAACGACTGGTTAACGAAGCCATCGCCGCCGATTTGCCCGTCATGCCACGCCTCAAGAAACGAGAGGAGGCGATTGCCGAGGGTGCCATAGCTCTCTTTGGCGAAAAATATGGAGAAACCGTCCGCGCGGTGGCCATTGCCCCTCGGCCCGAGGAAACACCCCTTTCCTACGAGCTTTGTGGCGGGACACACCTGGAACGCACGGCCGACGCCGGCATGTTTCTGATCACTTCGGAGAGTTCCGCCGCAGCTGGCGTGCGTCGTATTGAGGCCGTCACCGGCCGCGGCGCGTACGAACTGGTCAGCCGCCGCTTCCGACTTCTCCACCAGATCGCCGAGGCACTCAAAACCGTTCCCGAAGAGACCCCCCAAAAGGTCCTGCAACTCCAACAGGAATGGAACGCAGCGCGTAAGCAAATCGCAACGCTCAAAACCGAGATGGCCTTGCTCTCCTTCGAGGCGCATCTCGACCAGGCTACCAGTGTGCGCGATGTCACTTTGCTGACCTGCACGATAAACGACCTGGACAAAGACGTCCTGACGGTATTGGCCGACCGTTTCCGCGCGAAATATCCCCAACGCGGTGTCTGCGTTCTCGCGGCGCCGAACGGCGAACAAGTTCTCCTGATGGTGGCGGTGACCCATGACCTGATCCAGGCGGGCATCAAGGCTGGTGACCTGGTAGCGCACCTCGCCCGTCAACTCGGCGCCGGCGGCGGTGGCGCGCCCCATCTGGCCTTCGGCGGCGGACGCGAGATTGCGCGCCTGCCCGAAGCCCTGGCCAGCGTCCAGGCCTGGTTACTGGAACGGCTATAAGGCGCAAGAGAATCCTGGCCACCATGAAGAAAATTCGCATTATCCTCCGCAAGGAATGGGCCGAAGTTTTCAAACACCGGCTGGTGCTCTTCACGGTCGCCTTCCTGCCGCTTCTTTTGACTGCCTTGCCCCTGATTATCGTGGGCACGATGCGAGAGAGTCTTTCCCCCACTGATCTGGAAGAAGTTCCGCCAGAGATGACCGCTAGCCTTTGTCAGAACGCCGATCTCAGCGCCAGCGCGTGCCTGCAAGTTTTCCTGGTCAGTCAATTCATGATGTTGTTCATGGTTATCCCGGTCGCCATTCCGGTCACCATGGCTGCCTACTCCATCGTTGGCGAGAAGACCACGCGCAGCCTGGAACCCTTGCTGGCAACCCCCATTACTACCCTGGAATTGCTGGCTGGCAAAAGCCTGGCCGCGGTCATTCCAGCAGTCCTGGCGACGTATGGAGCGTTCGGCATCTTCGCGCTAGGCAGTTGGGTGCTCGTCGCAGACAGGATTCTGCTAAGCGCCCTGTTCGCGCCCCGCTGGTTGATCGCGGTCTTTCTGGTTGGACCGTTGCTGGCGTTGCTGGCCGCGATCTTTGCACTCATCGTTTCCTCACGCGTGAACGACCCGCGCGTCGCGGAACAAATTTCCATGGTGGTCATCGTTCCCATTTTAGTGGGGCTGTTTGGGCAAATGGCTGGTCTCTTTGTCTTGAGCACCACCGTGATTTCGCTGGTTGCGTTGGTACTCCTCCTGCTTGACGTCTTTTTCCTTTACATTGCCAGCGAAATCTTCGAGCGTGAATCCATTCTCACACGCTGGAAATAAGGAGGAGAATATGCCGCGCAAAATGCTTTACCTGTTAACCGTTCTCCTGCCCCTGTTCTGGATCGCCCACGTCCAGGCGCAAGGAGAAAGTCTGCGTTTAACGCTCTCGCGCGACTGGGGGTATGGAGGCGGGAGAGATATCCAGGGCCTTTTCTCGTTGAAGGCCAGCGGGCCAGCAGACCTGGAGCGCGTTGCGTTTTACCTGGACGATACGCTCCTTGCGGAGGACACCGAGCCGCCATTCCGCGTTCGGTTTAACACAGATGACTACCCGCTCGGTGAACATACCTTATCCGCTGTTGGCTATACGAAAAGCGAGCAGAGGCTGGAAGCGCCTCCCATCCGCGTCAACTTCGTCAGCGCAGAAGTCGGTTGGCAGACGGCTGGCCGGATCATCGGCCTGGTGTTCGCCGTCATCCTGGCAGGAATGGTTCTCAGCCTGCTCCTGCCGCTCAGTCGCCGCGGCCGTGCCGCGGCGACTCTGCCGCCCGGTACCCCACGCGCCTATCCTTTGGGCGGCGGCATCTGCCCACAGTGTCAGCGCCCATTCGCCTTCCACCTATGGGGCCTGAACCTGTTGGCAGGCAAGTTCGACCGTTGTCCCTACTGCGGCAAGTGGGGATTGGTCCAGCGGCGATCCCTGGAAGAATTGCGCGCTGCGGAACGCGCCGAGCTCGAACGCCACCGAGCCACCTCCTCTACAGCAACCAGCGAGGAGGAGCGCCTGAAACGCTCCCTGGATGAATCCCGCTATCAAGACCTGTAGTGCCTCTGGCATGACCCAACCCGTTGCCTCCCCTGTTCGCCGGTTGATCTACGACCTCTCCTACCAAGAGCTTGCCAACCTGATGGCCAGTTGGGGCGAGCCACCCTACCGCGCCCGTCAAATCTGGGAAGGGCTGTACCGTTCGCTCTGGAACGATCCCTTTCAGTTCACCAATTTGCCTTTGAGACTACGAGAACGCCTGGCCGAGACTTTTTCCTTTGCCCCTCTCCCACCACAGAAATCGCTGACTTCTAAAGATAGCCTGACCTGCAAGATATTGTTCCATCTCACCGACGGCCAACCGGTCGAGGCCGTCTGGATGCAATACGAGAAGCGCAACACGCTCTGTCTCTCCACCCAGGCAGGCTGCGCCATTGGTTGCGTGTTTTGCGCCACCGGTCAAATGGGCTTCCGACGCCACCTATCCAGCGGCGAGATCGTTGCGCAGGCCCTATATTACCTGCAAGCGTTGCAAAGCCAGGGCCAGGCGGTCACCAACATCGTCCTGATGGGCATGGGCGAGCCATTTCATAATTATCAGAACACAATGGCCGCTCTGGATCGTCTCAACGACCCAGAAGGACTCAACTTTGGGGCGCGGCGGTTGACGGTGTCCACCGTCGGCCTGATTCCAGGGATTCGTCGCTTCACGGCCGAGAAGCGCCAGGTCAATTTGGCAATCTCGCTCCACGCCGCCGAAGACGACCTGCGCGCTGCCTTGATCCCCATTGCCCGCAAGTACCCTCTCGCCGAACTCCTGGAGGCCAGCCGCGAATATGTAGCCGCCACCGGACGCCGCATTACCTTCGAGTGGGCCTTGATTCGCGATGTCAACGACTCACCGCAACAGGCGCGCTTGCTGGCTCAACAGCTGAAGGGTTTGCTCTGTCATGTCAACCTCATCCCATTGAACCCAACCGCGCACTACGCCGGTCAGCCCAGTACAACGGCGCGCGCCGAGACCTTTCGAGACATTCTTCAGCAATCTGGCATCCCCTGTAGCATCCGCCTGCGGCGCGGCATAGAAATTCGCGCCGGCTGTGGTCAGTTAGGGTACAATCACACAAAGTAGAAAGGCGGAAGGTCAGCCATGGAAACCCGAATTGGACACACAACGTTGGAAGTGCGAATCGGCGATATTTACGGAAATGACAACCGAGGCCATCGTCAACGCGGCCAACGAGCAACTGTTCCATGGCGGGGACGTCGCCGGCGCTATTGTCCGTAAAGGTGGCGCGCGCATCCAGCAGGAAAGTGACGAATGGGTACGGCGGCATGGACGCGTTCCCACTGGTCAGGCGGCGATCACTTCCGGCGGGAATTTGCGCGCCCGCTACGTAATTCATGCCGTCGGGCCAGTGTACGATGGTACGGCGCGCTCCGCCGAGTTATTGGCCTCTGCCGTGAAATCGGCCCTGCAACTCGCTGACCAATACAACCTGAAGTCTATTGCACTACCGGCGATTAGCACCGGTATCTTCGGCTACCCTATGGCAGAAGCCGCACGCGTGATTCTGAAATCCATTCGGGCTTATCTGCAAGGGCCGACCAACCTGGCGCAGGTAATCCTTTGCCTGTACGACCAAACCGCCTACGCAACCTTCCGCGAGGCATGGCAGGAGGTAATTCCTCAGGCTCCGGACGATGGACGGTAGACGGTAGACGATGGACGGTAGACAAGTACAGAATCGCCCTTTGCAGAGCTCACTATCCGCCACATCACTGCTTGTCAAAATTCCGTATTTGCAGTATAGTCGCTACCGACACTTTGTCTGCACAGGTGACCTATGGAGCGAGAGACCCGGCACTCATCCTTGCTTGATCACGTCCTCTTTCCTGGCCTCCCCGGCCTGACCCTGGAAAAAATCCTGTTTGGCCTGATCGTCGTCCTGGCCATCGTCACGCGCCTGTATGCCTTGGGGCAGCGCGTGATGAGCCATGACGAGAGTTTGCACACCTATTTTTCCTGGGAGTTCTACCAGGGGCGTGGCTATAAGCACGACCCGATGATGCATGGCCCGCTGCAATTCCACCTGCTAGCCCTGACCTATTTCCTGTTCGGCGTCAACGATTTCACCGCCCGCCTGCCCCACGCCATTGCCAGCATTCTGACTGTATTGGCCATATGGCCCTGGCGGCGCTACCTGGGACGGCCGGGGACGCTGATTGCGGCCTTTTTACTGGTCATTTCCCCTTACATGCTCTATTACGGACGCTACGCCCGCAACGAAGCCCTCGTTGGTCTATTCGGCGTCCTCACGTTATACGCCATCCTGCGTTATCTGGAAACCGGCCGCGCCAAGTATCTATACCTGTTGACGGCCGCGACCGTCCTGCATTTCACCGCCAAAGAGACCGCCTTCATTTACACTGCTCAGACCCTGCTCTTCCTGGCTGTGTACTTCCTGGCCCGCGTCACGCGCCGCGAATGGACGAACCGCCACGCGTTACAGACTTTTCTTGTCTTGCTTGGCGTAAGCATCCTGTTGATCGGCAGCATTCTGGGCTTGGCATTTTACCTGAAACAACACCCCGCCACGACCGAATCGCCGCTAGCCCCAGCCCCCACGCAAACAGTGACGCTGCGCGTCCTGATCGGTCTGGCTATCCTAACCCTGGCCGGCGCGTCTACCGTGCTCATTAAAGACCTCGGCTGGAGCGCCATTCGCGCCGAGCGTTCGTTCGATCTGCTCATGCTCCTGGGCACGTTCGTCCTGCCACAACTGACGGCGTTCGTCGTCAAGGCTTTTGGTTGGGATCCTCTCAACTATACGTTCGTTGGGTCGAGCTGGGAGAACTGGCGCCTGTTCTTCTCGCAAGGGCTGGTTCGCCTGACTATCGGCCTGGCTCTGACGTTCGCCCTCTCGATTCTACTAGGCCTGTGGTGGAATAAGTCGCTCTGGCTGAAGAACGCCGCTCTGTTTTACGGAATTTTCGTCCCCTTATATACGGCCTTGTTCACCAACGGCATCGGTTTCTTCACCGGCATAGTTGGTTCACTGGGATACTGGCTCTCGCAACAAGGGGTAAATCGCGGTAGTCAACCGTGGTATTACTACCTGCTGGTTCAGATTCCGGTCTACGAATTCCTGCCGGCCCTGGGAATCTGGCTGGCGGCCTACCTGGGGTTGCGCGGCCGACGACCGCATCTCCTGCCCGCCGAAGACCTTGCCAGGGAAGAGGGCCAGCCTCCAAGTGAGGGTGATCACACCTTTAGCCTGCTATTCTGGTGGTCGCTCAGTAGTGTGATCGCGTTCACGATTGCCGGGGAAAAGATGCCCTGGTTGACTCTCCACATCACGCTGCCTATGATTCTATTAACTGCCTGGGGGCTTGGACAGGTAGTCGAGAGACTGGAGTGGAGAAACCTACAAGGCGGACGCGGCTGGCTGATCGTTGGTCTGCTCATCGTCTTCCTCAGCAGTACTGCTGGGATTCTGCTTGCCTGGAGCGGTCCGCTTCGGCCATTCCGGGGACATGACCTGGATAGTCTGGGCGTGACAGCCTCCTTTATGCTTTCCCTCCTGATGGCTTTGGGGAGTGCGGCGGGGCTGGTATACCTGCTGAAAGACTGGACCATCCGCTCCCTTGCCCGCCTGGTTGTGCTGTTGTTCTTTGGAATGCTAGCCATCCTGACCACGCGTGCCGCATTCCGCGCCGCTTACATCGAATATGACAACGGTACGGAATACCTGGTTTATGCCCACGGCGCGCGCGGTGTCAAGGATGTGATGGAACAGGCAGAGGAAATCTCCAAGCGTACGACAGGCGGATACGGTCTGCGGATCGCCTACGATTCCAGCGCGCCGGATACCGGTGTCTCCTGGCCCTTCGTCTGGTATCTGCGTGATTACCCAAACGCCATGGCGTTTAACGAACCCAGTCGTGCTCTACGCGATTCTCCATTCATTATCGTAGACGAAAAGAATTTCTTGAAGATCGAGCCTGTCGTAGCCGATAACTATTACCGTTTCGACTACCTCCGCATGGTCTGGCCTAACCAGGATTACTTCTACCTGACCTCATCCCGCGACCCTAACCAGCCATTCGCGCCGGACTACCCTTGTAAGGGCGTGCTAGCCGTCTTCCGCTTGTGGAAGAGTCGCGACTTCTCGCGCGTCTGCAACTACTTAGGCGATCCGCGCATGCGCGCCGCCCTCTTCCAAATCTGGCTGAATCGGGACTACCGTCTGTATGCCGAAGTCACCGGTCAATCCACGCTGACCGTCGCCACCTGGGAGCCTTCGGATAAGATGCGGCTCTACATTCGCAAGGATGTGGCAGCCCAAATCTGGAACTACGGTGTTGTCGCGCCACTTTCGCCCGTGGAACCGACCGTTTCTCCCTACGAGGCCGGTATGATTGAAGTAAGCGCCGATTTGGTCTTTGGCAGCGAGGGTGGCGGGCCAGGCCAGTTCAACGCGCCACGCGGCATGGCTCTCGCACCGGATGGTAGCCTCTACGTGGCTGATTCGCGCAACCACCGCATTCAGCATTTCAGCGCCACGGGCCAGTTCCTCGGGGCCTGGGGTTCGTTCTCCGGTTTCGAAGCCGGACAGGCCCGACTCGACCAATTCAACGAACCCTGGGGGGTAGCCGTCTCGCCAGACGGGAAATGGGTCTACGTGGCCGACACATGGAATCACCGTATCGTCCGCTTCACCGCGGATGGACGCCCGGTCAATGCCTGGGGCTATCCGAACTTCGGGCAGACGAGTGACCCCTATGGCTTCTGGGGGCCGCGCGGCGTGGCAGTAGACCAACAGGGACGCGTATACGTCACAGATACCGGCAACAAACGCGTGGTCATTTTCGATGCCGCTGGTCAGTACCTGACTCAATTCGGCCAATTGGGCATGGCAGCCGGTCAGTTTGATGAGCCGGTCGGCATCGCCCTGGACGCGCAGGGCAACGTCTACGTAGCCGATACCTGGAACAGCCGCGTGCAAGTCTTCCAGCCGTTGCCCGATGGATTGACCTTCCTGCCCCTGGTGCAGTGGCCAATCGAAGGCTGGTACGGACAATCGCTTGATAACAAACCCTATCTGGCCGTCGGGCCTGATAGCGACGTCTTTGTCACTGACCCGGAAATGTACCGCGTGCTGGAATTTTCATCGCAAGGGATATTTATTCGCGGCTGGGGAGGATACGGCAACGGCCCTGCCGAGTTCGGCCTGGCGGCTGCTGTCGTGGTAGACGCCCAGGGGCGCATCTGGGTCAGTGACGCCGGCAATCATCGCATTATGCGTTTTACCTTGCCGCCGAAAGCCCTGCCCACCCCCACCCCTACGCCAACGGCGCTGCCGTTGGTCACCTGTCCGATCCCGGCCGAAATCGCCGCGCTGGACCTGTACGCCTGTCCGGATGCGGCCTGCGCAGTCGTCGGGACGGTCCCTGGTGGCGAGACGCTCACCCTCCTGCCACTGCCAGCCGTCAAGGGCTGGCTGCCGGTGTACTGGAAAGAATCCCTGGGCTGGATTCCTGGCGAGACCTGCTTGCCACAACCTTGAGGTTTGTCTCCCTGAATCCGAAAGGCTGGAATCGCCCAGCACTTAACCGGGCGATTCTTTTGTCAGGTAACTTAACTGCCTGAGCAAAAAGGTTGGAAGACGACAGCATGGAAAAGTCCACAGCGAAGTGTGAGGCAGACCTGTAGTCTGCCTGCGCAAATCTCCGATTTGCGCCACGCTCGCGCCAGGTAACGATGTTGTTCACAAGCAGCCTATGTCGAATGACAGATATTCCTTACGGAACAGGGTGGTATAATCAAAGCGCGCGTTCGTGAAATTTCCAACAAGGATTCGCTCATGAAACTACATGAATATCAATCGAAGCAAATCTTCGCCAAATACGGTATCCCCACGCAAAAGGGGCGGGTTGCGGCTACTGCGATTGAGGCAAGACAGATTGCCGAAGAACTGGGTAGCCGCGTAGTGATTAAAGCCCAGGTGCTGGTAGGGGGACGAGGCAAAGCAGGAGGGGTACGCCTGGCCAAAACGCCAAAAGAGGCCGAAGAACTCGCCACCCAAATCCTGGCCATGGAAATCAAGGGACTGCCGGTACGTAAAGTCCTGGTAGTCCCGGCGACGGACATCGAACAGGAAATCTACCTGGCTATTACCAATGACCGTGCCGCTCGGCGCCCTGTCATGATGGCTTCGGCCGCCGGTGGAGTAGATATTGAGGAAGTCGCCCGTACTACCCCAGAGAAAATCGTCAAAATCCACATTGATCCTCTCCTCGGCCTGCGTGATTACCAGGCCCGCGACATCGCCATTGGAATCGATCTCCCCAAGGACTACTGGAAACCCTTCGTCGAGATCACGCGGGGGCTGTGGCGCGCATACGTCGAATGCGACGCGACTCTGGCCGAAATCAATCCGCTTGTGATCACCAAGGAAAAGCAACTCCTGGCGCTGGACGCGAAAATGTTACTGGATGACAATGCCCTCTTCCGCCACCCCGACCTGGCCGAAATGCGGGATGTGGATGAGGAAGCACCCGCCGAGACCGAGGCACGCAAGTATGGTCTCTCCTTCATTAAATTTGATGGCAACGTCGGTTGTATGGTCAACGGAGCCGGTTTGGCCATGACCACCATGGACATCGTCAAATTGTTCGGTGGTGAGCCGGCGAACTTCTTGGACATTGGCGGCGGAGCCGGCGCGGAGAAAGTCGCGGCGGCGTTGCGCATCATCCTGGCCGACCCCAATGTCAAAGCCGTGCTTTTCAATATCTTCGGTGGCATCACCCGCTGCGATGAGGTGGCAAAAGGCATCCTGAGCGCCCTGGCAGAAGTTAAGCCCCAGGTGCCCATGGTGGCGCGATTGGTAGGCACAAACGCCGAGGAAGGCCGCCGTTTGCTTGCCGACGCTAATATGATCACAGCCGAAACGCTCGTCGAGGCGGCCCAAAAAGTCGTCGCGGCGGCCCAGAGGTAGCACTATGAGCATTCTCGTCAACAAAGATACTCGCTTGCTTGTACAAGGTATTACCGGCCACGAGGGCCTGTTCCACACCGAACAAATGCTGGCCTACGGCACAAATGTAGTCGCCGGCGTGCGCCCCGGCAAAGGCGGCGAATGGGTCTTGGACGGCAAAGTGCCTGTCTTTGACTCTTGCCGCGCCGCCGTAGAGGCCACCGGCGCCAACGCCAGCATCATCTTCGTATCGGCAGCTTCTGCCCCAGATGCCATCTATGAAGCTGCCGACGCCAGGATTCCCTTGATCGTCTGTATCACCGAGGGTATCCCGGTCCAAGATATGATGCGTGTTCGCGCCTACCTGGACCTGAAAGGTGTTCGGCTGTTGGGACCAAACTGCCCCGGGGTGCTGACCCCTGGCGAGGCCAAGGTTGGCATTATCCCTGGCGATATTGCCATTCGCGGGAACATCGGGATTGTTTCGCGCTCGGGCACCCTCACATATGAGGTGTTATATGCTCTCAAACTGGCCGGCCTGGGCGCAACCACTTGCGTCGGCATTGGTGGCGATCCGATCAATGGCACTGACTTTGTAGACTGCCTGGATATGTTCGAGGCCGATCCGCACACGGAGAAAATCGTGCTGATTGGGGAAATTGGCGGCACGGATGAAGAAAAGGCGGCTCAGTTCATTGCCAGGCGGATGACCAAGCCCGTCGTGGCTTTCATTGCAGGCCAAACGGCCCCGCCCGGCAAACGCATGGGGCACGCTGGCGCCATCATCGAAGGCGGCTCCGGCACCGCGGCCGACAAAATCCGCGCCCTCGAAACCGCCGGCGTTCGTGTCGCCAAACATCCCGAAGAAATCCCCGAACTGCTCCAGGCATAACCTGCCAAAGAAAAAATCCCGGTCGCCAAAACCGGGATTTTTGTTCGCTATCCACTGCAAAAACCACCAGGCTAGCTACACCAACCGTCAGACAGCAACGTCACTACCGGAGCGATTACCAGCCAACGGCGGTATACCGATTACTTTGCGCGATGCGCCTCTACAAAGGCAACCGCCTGACCGACTGTTTGAATTTTCTGCGCTTCCTCATCGGAAATCTGGCTGCCAAATTCATCCTCCAGGCGCATAATCAACTCGACCAGGTCAAGGGAATCGGCCTCCAAATCCTCACGAAAGCGCGCCTCTGGGGTCACTTTCTCCGGTTCCACCCCCAGCAAATCTACTATAATTGACTTGACCTTATCGAAGACCTCCGACATGACTGCCTCCTGAAATAGAATTGTTTTGGGTATATTGTAACTCTTCTGCCCCGCCTGTCAACCCGTCTCCGACGCGCCGAGTGCTCTCTCAGCGGTAGTACTGCTGGAGGACGGCCATATACGCGCTGTCAGAGCAGAAAGAATATCATAGCAATTCGCGCAGCGTCAACCCATATCCGGCTCGCCATCTGCTTCGGGCCGGCCGATTCGCCAAAGGAGATGTCTCGATGCCGCCTGATCCCATTCCTCAACGCAAAGCCGATCACATCCGCATCAACCTGGAGCACGACGTGCGCTCCGCGCAGACAACCGGCCTGGAACGCTACCGCCTGGTGCACGAGGCGCTACCAGAGTTGAACCTGGAACAGGTGGACACCTCGCTGACCTTGTTTGGTAAGAAGTTGTCCTCCCCGATTCTCATTTCCTCGATGACCGGCGGGACCGAGCAGGCGCTCCTGGTCAACCGGCGTCTGGCAGAGGCCGCACAGACGTGCGGGATCGCGATGGGCGTCGGCAGTCAGCGCGCCGCTCTGGAAAACCCTTCGTTAAGCCCCTCGTTTGCCATCGCCCGTCAGGTCGCGCCCGAGATCCTCCTCTTCGCCAACCTGGGAGCCGTACAGTTGAACTACGGCTACGGCGTAGACGAATGTCGTCGCGCCATGGAAATGATTGCCGCCGACGCGCTCATTCTCCACCTGAACCCTCTCCAGGAAGCCCTACAAAGGGAAGGGAACGCAGATTTTCGTGACCTGGCCCGAAAAATTACCACGATTTGTCAGCAGGTAGGTGTGCCAGTCATCGCCAAAGAAGTGGGCTGGGGCATATCGGCGCAAACCGCAAAGCGACTGGCCGAGTGTGGCATAGCCGCCATTGACGTCGCCGGAGCCGGAGGCACCTCGTGGTCCCAAGTCGAGATGTACCGCGCCGACAGCGAGTTCGATCGTCGGTTGGCGGCTTCCTTCGCTGGCTGGGGAATTCCGACGGCTGAATCCATCCTGGCTGTCAAGCAGGCTGTACCTCATCTACCCATCTTTGCCAGCGGCGGCCTGCGGGACGGGCTGGATGTTGTCAAATGTCTGGCCTTAGGCGCCACGCTAGGCGGCATGGCTGCGCCCTTCCTGGCCGCCGCGGTTCACTCGACCGAAGCAGTTATCGAGAAAATCCGCCTGACCGCGCGCCAGATTCAGGTGGCTATGTTCGCCAGCGGAAGCGCACGCCTGAGCGACCTGACTTTTGAAAAGTTAACCCTCGTTTCTTAATCTGGTAGTGGTATAGAGTCAAGTGAAAAATCGCCGAATATCCTGCCTCTTTCCCTTCGACTTGACCACTACCCTTAATCTAACCCCCCTGGAGATTCGCTGATGATGAAGAAGTGTCTGCCCCTGTGTCTATGTTTGCTGGCTTCTTGCGCCTCGATGAACACAACGGAGCATTCTCCTGGCACGCCTGCCGACGAAACGCCCGCCGTCTCTCCTACGGACGCGCCGGCCAGCGTACCAGGCGGCCTGGGTGCAGGTTTTCGTTTCTCGACTTACGGGCCGCCGTCCAACCCGGGGCCGGCCTACTGGGCCTCCGTCGGCGAACAAATGGCCGCCAGGTTCCCTGATGCTCATCCAGAAGCCATCTGGATCGTCGGCAACTTTACCGGCAAAGGCACTTTCCTCAGTTTCCCTGGCGATACCCAAGATCCCCTGATCACGAAAACCTACGTAGATATGAACGAGGCCGCCCTGAACCTGTTCGACGAGCACGGCGTACGTATCTGGTTACAGGTAGAACCCGGCAATGCCGATGTCGTCACCTTGATTCACCTCACCCTGAGCCAGTACAGCCATCATCCCTGCGTAATCGGATTCGGGGTAGATGTGGAATGGTACAAAACCGGCAAAGGCCCGGAAGAAACACCGATAGACGACGAAACCGCCGCTACCTGGGTTGAGGCAGTGCGATCACATAATCCTGCCTATCGCCTTTTCCTGAAGCATTGGGATTACGACTGGCTTCCCCCTACCCAACGCGAGGGCATCGTCTTTGTGGACGACAGCCAGCAATTCGAGAGCCTGGAACACATGATCGCCGAGTTCACCCGTTGGGGACAGCATTTTGCACCTGCGCCGGTGGCGTTCCAGTATGGCTATCCCTCCGACCGTGTATGGTGGCGACTTCTCCAGGACCCACCTGCCGAGATCGGCCGCGCTATCCTAGAAAATGTCCCCAATACCACGGCCCTGTTTTGGGTAGATTTTAGCGTTTTGGAAGTTTTTCCTCCCTCTCCATGAATCCGCCGAGTCGGGCTATTCAGTACCTCGAACATTTGCCACCTAGCGGCAATGTGCGCGCTGCTCGCACTCATCTGCACGCCGCCCTATAAAAATATTGCCCGTGGATGCAGTGCTGATCAGCCCCCCATGTATTTAAGGAAAGTAGCCGTTGAGACCACTCGCGCCGGAATCGCCCTGTATCGCTGGCAGCCGCGCCTGAATAGCAGTCGCCGCGACCTTTCCCTGTCCTCCTGCGCGTGATTGGCACGGATGGCGAGAGCGTGATCGGACACACCACAGACCTGTGGTATCTTCCTCCACCCCCTGGCCTCGTGCCAGGTCATCATGTTGGAAATAATCCTCCCTCCAGAAGTAGAGTAGCCAGGGGATTACCTCACTACCTACCTGTGGCGCAAGTCTCCAACTTTTGCGGGATGGGGCAAATTCTACTTATTGGGGAATAGACCGGTCTCTGACCTGCGAACATTGGCAAATCGGAGATTTGCCTCACAGTGCGCCAGACAAATCTTCAGCCTGTCTCTGGATAGATTCAACATCATAACATAACAAAATTACCCAGAGCAGGCAGTTACGAGACTACTCGTTTGTCTCCAACAAGGTGAGTTTGTCTTCCTGGTTAGGAATCAGACACAGAAATTCGAAATCCTCCTCACCCAGATTCTGGTAGCGGTGAGGCACGCCTGCCGGAATGAATACGACATCGCCAGCCTGAACCTCGTAGGTCTGCCGATCTATCTCTAACCTGGCCCGGCCACGCAACACGTATTGTTCGTGTTCGACCGTATTCGTATGCAAGGGAATGAATCCCCCTGACGCAAGTCGGAAACGACGCAAGGCGAAGTGGGGAGCCTCTTCGGCAGAAATCAGCACCTGGAACTCCGCCCTCTCACCAGCCCGCACAGGTTGAAAAGGGACTTGATCGCTGCGCTTAACAGACACGGCATATCTCCTACGTAGACGGCAAACTGCGGCGAAGCACCGTATACATACTGACAGCTCGCGCCGCGCCAATGGCCACGCAATTGAGTGGATCATCCACCAGATAAGCCGGTAGGCCGAGTGACTTTGTCAATAATTTATCCACACCGCCTAAGAGCGCGCCCCCTCCACACAAGGCAATGCCTCGATCGATAATATCGGAAATCAACTCCGGCGGGGTCTTTTCCAGCACGCGACGAGCCATCTCCACCACGCGATTGAGCGGTTCCTGGACTGCCTCGACGATCTCGCCAGTTGTTAACGTGACCAGGCGCGGCATGCCGCTGACCTGATCCTGGCCCTGCACTTCCAGGGTTTCCTCCTTCTCCTGCGGCACGGCCGCCCCAATTTTCATTTTCAACTGCTCCGTTGTCGCCGAGCCGAGTAGAATCCCATACTTTCTACGGACATAGGCCATGATGGATTCGTCTATTTGGAAACCGCCCTCTCGCAGGGACTCGGCAGAGACGATGCTATACATCGTGATGACGGCGGCCTGACTCACCCCAGCTCCCAGACACACGACCATGTTGCCCGAAGGCGAGGCGATGGGCAGATCCGCGCCCAGCGCCGCGGCCAGCGGCTGTTGAATCAAATGCGCCTCGCGACTGCCGGCTTCCAGTACGGCTTCGTGTACGGCGCGCGCCTCCACACTCGTCACACCATATGGCACGGAAATCATGACCTGGGGACGGGAGAGGCGAAAGGGCCCGCTGATTCGGCGCAGAAGATAGGCGAGCAAAGCCTCCGTTACCTCATAATCCGCCACCACACCATTTTGCAAAGGACGGACGACCTCGAGATTTTCTGGCACGCGTCCTTCCATGGCCCGTGCCGCTTGTCCGAGCTCGACAATTTTCTGTTCCAGCACATCAATGGCCGCTACGGTCGGCTCCTCAATCAACAAGCCGGAGGGATCGGCCACGCGGGTATAGAGAGTCCCTAAATCAATTCCAAGTTCTCTGGAAAGAGCAGGCATACAGCATGTACCTCATTACTTCGAGATTCGCCCCGGTCGAGCAGCACCGCGCCGATACCGCTTCGCGGCTTCCAGGCGCAGGTCTGCACGACGCAAGGCAGCTTGTACAGCCAGATAGGCGTCAGAATCAGAAGGTGGCATCTCTGCCAGGCGTTTTTCCGCGCGTCGACGAGCCGCCTCGGCGCGTGCTACATCTATCTCCTCCACATTCTCGGCCGCGTCGGCGAAAACCGTAACCGAATCGGCCAGAATCTCTACGAAGCCCCCCATCACCGTAAAATATTCTTCCCCCTCCGGCAACGTCACCTTGATAAGGCCGGGGTTCAACTTGGTCAACAGCGGCATATGCCGCGGCAATACTTCCAGGACACCATCTACGCCGGGCAGGAGGATACTCTCCGCTTCGCCATGGTAAACCAGACGATCTTGCGAAATGATTTCGCAATACAGAGCCATACACCACCACGTTAACCAGAGTGCGCCAGCCGCTCGGCCTGCTCGCGCGCCTCCTCAATCGTACCGACCATCATGAACGCGGCTTCCGGCAGGTCATCGCACTCTCCGTCCAGGATAGCACGGAAGCCACGTACGGTCTCGCGCAAAGGCACATAGCGACCGGGTCGGCCAGTGAATCGTTCGGCGACGAAGAAGGGTTGGGAGAAGAAACGTTCGATCTTGCGCGCACGTTCGACAATGAGACGATCTTCCTCGCTCAGTTCCTCCATCCCCAGGATCGCGATGATATCCTGCAAATCCTTATACCGCTGTAACACTTGCTGACATTCGCGCGCTGTCCGATAATGCTCCAAGCCGACAATGTTGGGATCCAAAATGCGCGAAGTAGAAGCGAGAGGGTCTACCGCCGGGTAAATGCCCTTCTCGGCAATGGAACGCTCTAGAGCAATGGTCGCGTCCAAGTGCGTGAACGTGGTCACCGGCGCCGGATCGGAATAATCGTCGGCAGGAACGTAAACGGCCTGCATTGAGGTGATCGAGCCGCGCTGCGTGGAGGTGATTCGCTCTTGCAATTCGCCCATCTCCGTTGCCAGTGTCGGTTGATAGCCCACCGCGGAGGGCATTCGTCCCAGCAAGGCCGAGACCTCGGAACCCGACATCGTGAAGCGAAAGATATTATCAATGAACAAGAGAACATCATTCCCCTGATCGCGGAAATACTCGGCCATCGAGAGCGCCGTCAGGCCTACCCGCAGACGCACCCCCGGCGGCTCATTCATTTGTCCAAAGACCAGCACGGTATCCTTCATTACCCCCGATTCGAGCATTTCGCGATAAAGTTGGGTACCCTCGCGCGTCCGCTCACCTACGCCGGCAAAGACCGATTTGCCCTGATGGACGGTCGCCACAGAACGAATGAGTTCCTGGATAATGACCGTTTTCCCGACGCCTGCACCACCAAAGATTCCCGTCTTGCCACCCCGGGTAAAGGGCGCAATCAGGTCAATGACCTTAATGCCTGTCTCGAACACTTCCACGCGCGTGGATTGTTCCGCCAGAGGCGGGGCAGGACGGTGGATAGGATAGTATTCCTCCGCCGATACTTCTCCGCGGTTGTCAATGGGACGCCCTAAGACGTTGAAAATCCGTCCCAGCGTGGCCGGCCCCACCGGGACGCGAATAGGCACCCCGGTTGCCATCACGCGCAGGCCGCGTTGGAGACCATCCGTCGAATCCATAGCCACACAGCGGACCTCGCCACCGCCAAGATGATTTTCCACCTCCAAAACCAGCGGCTCCCGATCGGCACGTGGTACTTCCAGCGCCTCGAATAACTCCGGCAACTGGCCTTCAGGAAAGGCCACATCAACAACACTGCCCCGTATCTGGGTAATAAAACCTTCTACCATTCCACTCTCCATCTTATCTTCCAGGAATCTCAACCAGCACTCTCCAGGGCCTGGGCGCCTGCGGCAATATCGAGCAGCTCGCCAGTAATCGCCTGTTGGCGCGCCTTATTGTACTCCAGCCGCAAAGAGGCCAGCAAGGAAAGGGCATTATCCGTAGCGTTACGCATGGTCATCATGCGCGCTGCATGTTCCGATGCTAGAGAAGAAAGAATAGCCTGATGAATCTGAACCTGGACCAAGCGCGGCACGATGGCGCTCAACAACGCCTCCGCATCCGGCTCATAGGTATAGATAGGTGTCTTTTTGCTCTCGCCCTGCCCAGCCCTAGCCTCACCATTCCACTTTAAAGGCAGGAGCAAGCGCGCCACCGTTTCTTGCTTCAAGAGCGTTAGAAACTCCGTATAAACCAGCCAGACTTCGTCTACTTCCCCCTTGAGAAACGCCTCCACGACAAGTTGCCCAATGAGAAACGTATCCTTAAACTTCGGCGGGGAGGAAAACGAGGGAAACTCGTGTTGGATAGATTTTCCGGAGCGCTGTAACAGGTGCGCCCCTTTACTTCCGAGAACCAAATATTGGACCTCCGCCGGATAGGCGTCAAATTGTCGTCGCGCCCGACGGACTACGTTGGCGTGGTAAGCGCCCGCCAGCCCACGGTCACCACTAATCAGTACGACCAGAACTCGACGGACAGACGGACGGATCGCCAGAAGAGGATGCAAGGTAGACGCCCCCGGTTGCGCTGCCAACCGACCTAAAACCTCCCAGGCTTTCGTTGAGTAGGGGTGCGTTGCCTGGAGGGCCGCAATAGCCTTGCGGACTTTACTGGTCGAAACCGCTTCCAGAGCGCGCGTGACCTGGGCAATGTTCTGTACGCTACGAATCCGCGAGCGCATTTCCCGCATGGAAGCCATAAGCCAGCCTCATTCCACTGGATCTCTCTACCGCCAGACGGCCTGGAAGGCCGTTAGCGCATCCCGCAACGCCGCTTCCGTTTCCGGCGTCAGTTCTTTCCTCGCCGCAATATCCTGACCAATTTGCGGATGAGCGGTGGTCAGGTAACGCAGGAGTTCCCTCTCCCATTCCTGGATGCGCGTGACAGGTACGTGATCCGCGTAGCCGCGCGTGGCTGCAAACAACACCATGACCTGTTGCTCCAGCGGCATGGGTGCATACTGGGGCTGTTTCAGGACCTCCTGCAAACGCTGGCCGCGTGCCAATTGGCGCTGGGTGCTGGCATCCAGCTCCGCGCTCATCAAGGCGAAAGCGGCCAGTTCGCGGTAAGCCGCCATATCCAACCGCAACTGCTTGGCAACCTGTTGCATAGCCCGCGTTTGTGCATCCCCACCCACGCGCGAAACCGAGAGGCCCACGTTGATGGCCGGGCGAATGCCCGCATGGAACAGGCTATCTTCCAGGTAAATCTGCCCATCGGTGATAGAAATAATATTGGTCGGAATGTAGGCAGATACATCTCCCAGCAAAGTTTCCACGATGGGCAACGCCGTCAGTGAGCCGCCCGATCCGCGCACCTTGACAATCTTATAGTCTTGAGCGTTGGATAACGACTGAAGCGCCGTTTCCGCATCCTGGCGACCACGCGGCCCACTATACACTTTACCATCCACAGCCTCGGCCGGGGTCGCCTCCGACTGGGCAAAATTCTTTGGCACGATCACGTAACGATTGGCCAGACGCGCCGCGCGCTCCAGTAAGCGCGAATGCAGGTAGAAAATATCGCCCGGATAGGCCTCGCGGCCTGGTGGACGACGAAGCAGGAGGGAAATCTGACGGTACGCCCAGGCATGTTTCGAAAGGTCATCGTAGACGATCAAAGCATCGCGCCCGCTTTCCATGAATTCCTCGCCGATGGCGCACCCGGCATACGGGGCCAGATATTGCAGAGCCGCCGGCTCGTCCGCCGCCGCCGCCACTACTACCGTATGTTCCATAGCACCATATTGGCGCAACAAGGCTACTGTACGGGCAATGGCGGCTTTCTTTTGACCAATTGCCACATAAATACAAATCAGATCTTTCCCCTTCTGATTAATGATTGTATCAATCGCAATCGCCGTCTTACCCGTCTGACGGTCACCGATGATCAATTCGCGCTGGCCACGCCCTATCGGAATCATCGCATCAATAGCTTTGATACCGGTCTGGACAGGTGTATCCACATCCTGACGCTCCACCACGCCCGGAGCAATACGCTCCACCGGACGATAAGAGGAGAACGCGATCGGACCGCGCCCATCTAGCGGTTCACCCAAGGCATTGACCACGCGCCCGATCAAGCCCTCCCCCACCGGCACGGAGGCAATACGCCCCGTCGAACGAACGGCCATCCCCTCCACGATGCCCGCATAATCCCCCATCACAATCACACCCACGTTGTCCTTTTCCAGGTTAAAGGCAATGCCCTGAACGCCGTTCGCAAACTCGACCAATTCCTGGGAACGGACGCTGGGTAAACCGGCAACGCGCGCTATCCCATCGCCGGCCTCCAGAACCACGCCCTCTTCCACTACCCTGACCTGGGGCTGGTAGGCATCCAGACGCTTCTGGAGTTCAAGGACAAGTTGTTGTTCCATCTCTGCCATGTTTTCCCTACAAACAAGAAATTGCTGGCCAGCCTGGGAAACCCGCAGGGGCCAATCACAAAGCGTAATCATACTTGAAAGGAGGCAGATTGTCCAGTTTGACGCATGGCAATATGTTGACGACATACGCCAGGCATGATAGAATGCAAGCCGTTCGGGCGTGTAGCTCAACGGTAGAGCAGTGGCCTTTTAAGCCATTGGCTGAGGGTTCGAGCCCCTCCACGCTCATCTGATTTTATGGTATCATCAGCCAACAAATCTTCTGACTTTACAAGGAGAGACGTATCAGCGCCAACGAATTTCGAGTCAACGAGTCCATTCGGGCACCCGAAGTGCGCCTCATCGGCCCAACCGGCGAAAATCTGGGTGTGATGCCGGTGAGAGACGCACTCAGGATAGCACGCGAAGCCGAACTCGACTTGGTCGAAGTGGCACCAACAGCCAACCCGCCGGTCTGTCGAGTTATGGACTTCGGCAAGTTTCTGTACGAGCGCGAGAAGAAGGAACGCCAGGCACGCAAAGCACAGACCAAAATTGAAGTCAAGGGCCTGCGCCTACACCTCAAAACCCATGAATCTCATCGTGCCTACAAAGTGGACGACGCACGCCGTTGGTTGCAACAAGGCAAAAAGGTATGCGTGACAATTCGTTTCCGGGGTCGAGAGGTCACCTACCCAGAATTGGCCCTGGAAGACCTGAAAGAAATTGCTCGCTCTCTGGCCGACATCAGTGTTGTGGAGCAACCTCCGGCGCTGGAAGGTCGCAGCATGACCATGACCCTGGCCCCGCGCAAGCCCGGCGCCAAGAAACAACCGACCGCATCCGCCGCCCAGGCCGAAACCGAAACAGCGTAAAACGGGCGGGAGCAATCCCGCCTGACTTTTCTAGAAAGGAGTGTGAGAACTGTGCCACGCAAGCCACGCGAAGGAAAGTTCAAACTTAAGACCCACAAGGCCACCGCCAAGCGCTTTGGTGTGACCGGCTCCGGCAAAGTCGTCCGCACCAAAGGCGGTAAGGCTCACCTGCGCCGAAAGTCGTCCAAGCGGGTGAAGGCCTTGTTTGCGGAAATGATCCCCGTCCAGGGGCGCGGGATCATCAAGCGCATTCGGCGCCTCGCGCCATACATGAAACCCTAATTTTTCATTGGCGGCTGCCGGGCGTACGCAACTGGAGGGCAGCAAGGAAATGCTGCACCGACGTCCGGGGGCACGCAGGAGGAAACCATGCCACGCGTGAAAGGTGGTCCAAGAACCCACTTACGTCACAAGAAAGTCCTGAAATTTACCAAAGGGCAACGCGGCTCCAAACACTTGCTCTTCCGACGCGCGAATGAAGCGATGTTGAAGAGCCTGTGGTACGCCACGCGCGACCGTCGCCTACGCAAACGCGACCTGCGGCGGCTGTGGATTGCCCGCATCAACGCGGCCGCGCGATTAAACGGCACAACCTATAGCCGGCTGATCGCCATGCTGCGAAAGGCCAACATTAGCCTGAACCGTAAAATGTTGGCCGATCTTGCCGTGCGCGATCCACAAGCCTTCGCGGCCGTGGTGACTCAAGCCAGGAACGCCTAATTTCTTCCCTCCCCACAGGAAAGGGCGACCTGCCATTCCTCGCGGTCGCCCTTTTATTTTCGTCCGTTCCAGGGATACTCCTGCTTACCAGCCAATATATTCCTGCGAGAATCCCCCCCACTTCACCGCATGGGTGCCAGGCGCAAGCGTCGCACTATCCAGATAATCCCCAATAGCACAACTGTCACAAGCAGCAAAACAGGCAGGTTTGCCTCGTCCGCGAAACCGCCTTGCGGCAAAACAGGAGTACTGGCCGCCCACAAAGTACCCATTGCCGCGGCCGTGCCTGCCATTGCCGCCGAGGTTGGGGTACGTTGCGCCAAGGCGACCTGCGTGTTCAAGGCGGCCACAGTGGCCGTCTGAATCTGCGCGGCAGACCATTGGGCTGGCGTATCGGTCGCCATAGCCACGACCGGCGTGGGAGTAGCAGGTTCTGGCGTCGGCGTCCACAAGGAGGCCTCGTACGTCGCGGTAATTGCCTGCGCAATCACGGCGTTTTCCGTCTCGCGTGCTGCACGCATCGCCTCTTTGGCCGCGTTCTGCCGGGGAACAATCCAGAAAGCCATCACCGCCAGGCAAAGCAGGCTCAGAAAAATCAAACCGCCGAGAACGCCGGCTACCACAGCAAACGTCCTGTTCCCGCCTTCTCCACCTTGCGGGGCACTGGGCGCTGGCAGGGCAGAGAAATCGCTTTCATCACCGAACATGGGACCTCCTTGCACAGTTAGATTATATCACCCTACGACCTCTAGGTTGACGAGAGGGACAAGCGCCTGCTCACCATTTTCCAGGCGCACCTCGGCGGCCAGAGCGCGCAAGCCGCTGAGCAGGGCAACCGGCTCGTTACGTACAGCAACAATCGTCCCCAACATCCCCAGATAAGGGGCACGGCAAATCCGCACCTGTAGGTCGGGAGCAAAGACTTCGACTTCACGGGCCTGGGGTGGTTCCTGCGTGACCGGCAAAGGAATCAGCACCTCCGGTCGAACCCCTCGATATCGGTCATAAGGCTCGGCATTGACCGCCACATCGCGTTTTGCGTTTGTAGTCAGCAATTTGAAGGCAGCCGAGTTCATCGGACGTCGCCCCAGGCCATCGGTCAGAATCACAGGCAGGGGCAACTGTGCCGCCAAGGGCAGCAAGGCTGGTGCCATACTGGAAAGAATTAACCCCCGCACTGGCACCTCTGCCGCATTATAGAGAACCGCCGCGTTCTCCACGTACCCTCCCAGGAGAATAAAGCCGCGCAGACTGACATCCACCTGGTCAGGCGTCAGAACATCCGTTGGGAGTTGCAGCAAGGCATACATAATTCCCATGTCCATGCGACCGTTGCCCCAAACTCCCTGTACCACAGCCCCACAGAAAGTAATTTCTACGCCGCGTTCGGACTCAATCCGCGAAATAACGCCTGGAACGCCAGCGCGTAGTTCAAAAACCCCTTTACCCGTCTCGATGAGAACACGCCCACCACCCACCAATACCACGCGCCCATTGCGAGGCGCTTTCATGGTTTGCGCAACCAGACCAGGCTTCTCGGCAATTACCTGGCCCTCCGTAACTTCGTCACCTTCCTTAACCAGAATCAGCTTCTTCGCCAAATCTACCGAAACACCAAAGACTCGCGCCACATCCAGCAGGATGTGTTCCTGGGCAAAATGGGCCTCCCCAACGACGTCGGTCGCACTGACCCTTTGATCCATGCGGACCGTAATCCGTCCCGGAACAGGCAGGCGGCGCTCGCGCCGCAACGTTGTAAGAGGCAAAATATGCACCACAGGCGCCAGCATGATTTGCTCAACCTCCTAACGTCCACAACCACTTCTTGATCCACTCGCGCCGTCGCCCACCATCGGTTGGCAAGGACAGTGGGCGGCCGCGTGCATCAAAAACCACGCCAAATACCGTGCCACTGACCGGTAACTCGCCACCGCGCCCAGGGCCGAAGCCAACATTTGTTCGATGGAGCGGTTGCAGATAGAGTCGACCTGTCTCACCAGGCGGCAAGGGCATGACCTCCACGGTTCCTTGCTTGATCTCCAGACTTGTCTCGCGTCCGCTTTGGGTCAACAGACGCGCCCGTAGCACCGGCACACCGGGCCTGGCAGAGACAACCGGTGCAACTACAGTAGCCAACACAGCAAATGCTCCGGAATCCAACACCTGCACCGGTAAAATTGGAACACGTTCGGCTGTCGCACCCAACGCCGCCAGCAGGTTATGTTGATCGAGAACAATCGTCGTCACGCCTACGGGCTGCAAGCCATCCAATAGAATTAACAACGCCTGGCCAAGCGTAGGTGCCGCGCTGAGCACACTGCCCGAAGCCAGAATCGGCTCGAAATACGGCGGATAGCCCGGCGCCGGACGAGGCGCCCCAGACGGAAAATCGGCGCTCAAACTGGCAAAAGCCAATCCCAAAGCCTGGCGAGCCACAGCCTGCTCTATCGCCAATTCCTCCACCGTCGCTGGAATCGTGGTCGGATAGAGAGCCTTATGATACAGATAATCCTGGACAGCCTCAGCCGTGATTTCGAGCGGCAACCAGCGCAGGATATCCTCCAAAGAGGTGTACCGTAACAGGCTGGCCATGCCCTCCCCCAGGCCAAACTGAGGGTAAACCCCCACTTTCAGGTCACCACCAAAACCAGCCGCCAGGACGATCGCTGTCGCACCAATATCCACACTCAGGATGCCCTTGCTATACCCCTCGCTCAAAAAGCGAATAATGCGCCCCTCCGCATACGCGGTTGGCAGACATTGGTCGCCGGCCCAGGCCAAGATTTCATCCATGCCAGCCAGCTGCGAGGCGCGTAGCTGGACATAGAGCGAGGCCAGGGAGCGTTGAGCCGGCAAGAGGTCCTCCTTTTCCAGCGTCGGACGCAAGTTCGGGGCCATATAGAGCATGGAAGTCAGTTGTTGCAGGTATTTCTCCGCCACTCGGGACATCTCTTGATTGCCGGCGAAGAGGACGGCTGGCCGCTTTTCCGCAGGAAGCAGGTAACAAGCCAGGCCGATAATCTCCAAGAGATTCTGAAGAGAACGCGAGGCGCCGCCATTCGTCCCGCCGGCAACGAGAATCAGATCCGGCTGCAAGCGGAGGAGATTGTCCATCTGCTCTTCCGGCTTACGGCGATCGTTTAAACTCAACGCCTCGATCACGCGCGCATAGGTTGCGCGCGCTAGACGTTGCACACTGGCCAGGGAAACTTCTTCGAGCAAGCCGGCCACAACCGTGCGCAACACCGGGCCAGCAGACAGGGTCGCGACAAACGATCCCACCCCATAACCATCCCGGACCGGCATAATGAGGCGGTGATCACGGCCTAACAGAGTACGCCCTGTGATCGCTTCCAGGTGGCCGATCGCATCGCGCACACCTTCGCTCACATCGCGCAATGGTGCCGCCGCGGTCGAGAGAGCCTTGCCAGCCGCCACAAAGCGATACTGCCCCTCCACCACGTCGAACAACACGGCGCGCGTATGCATCGCACCAATATCCACCGCCAAGACAGAGTCTGCATCAACCAAGGAGATTGGCATAGATCAAAAGCCCTGCGTCAGGAAGTTCCACAAAAAATTCAAGCGCTCTACCAGGGCTGTCAAGGCAGCCATCATCGCGCCAGCGAACAGTACGCCCAGCGCAATCGCCAGGAAGAATTGGCCGACCCACGCCAGCGATTCCACAACTTTCGGTCGCCGCAAGCCGCCCGGCATCGGTTTGGCGCCGTAATGAAAATAGGCCAGGGTAGTGATCATCCCAACCAGGATCACCGCGCCTTCTGCCAATCGTTCCAGCGGGTATTCGGCCTGTCTCCAATTCATCAAATTCACCGAGGCCCCAATTTGTGGAATGAGCGTACCACTCACTGCCCCACCGATCGCCACCGCCGCCCCAACACCGACCAGAAAAGCCAACGGCAGATTGCCCAAACGCGCTGTGCGAGGCGAGAGGCGTCCCAGCAAAAGCAGGCTTAACACCAGCGGCACTGCCGCCATTAATTGCTCGCCCCAATCCTGTCTGAAGATCAAAGGATAGAAGAGACGCGGCCAGAGTACCTGATACCAGACCACCACAGCCGCATAGCCCGCGGAAACACCCACGAAGAGATAGATTGCCAAGCGGAAGAAAGGATTGTCCCCAATCAGGTAACTGAATACCAGGATGGTCAGCAAAAAGGCAAAGAGACCGGTCAGGACATCGGGAGACAACATCCTAACTACCTCTCCCTGGATTAATGGATATACGTTCGCGCCGCCCCAGGAAAGCACTCCAGATCCCTCCTGCAATCATCAACAGCGCCGCCGCCAGCAGCATCGCACCAAAACCTCCCCAACGTTGCCCGGCCAGGGTCGTGCTCGACGCGGGTAAAGCCTGCTCATATGCTTTCCCACCAGCCAAGCCGGTAACGATCCCCTGAATTTGTCCGGCATCGTAGTAGGGCTGAATTAAAGGCTCTGCCTGGGCACTGATCACAAGAATTAACGGTTTGTTCCCCAAATAGGGTTTTGCTTGCTCGATCCACATCCGTCCGACATCAGGACTATCCGTCAAGATGATCAAGGCCGCGTAATCCGAGAGATTCGTCACATCGGCCAGCACCGGCGATTGCCAGAGCGCACTAGAGCCGACAGAACGCGGGTTCGAGGCAAACGCTAGGATGCCCGCGGCGCCGCCGGGAATATACCCCAGAATCAGGTATTGCTGTCCACTTTGATAGTGATGATGAGCCATCACAGATTGCATAAACCGTTCTGCAAGCACGGGCCCTGTCGGTAAAGTCGAAACTAATGTCAAGCGCGGCGAATTCTGGAGCAGATGGTCCAACAGGGCCGCCGCGGCCGCCTCCACGTCACCAGACAGGCCGGCTTCATAGTCAAAAGCCACCGCCACCGGACTATTGGCCGGAATCTGGTCCACAGTTTGCATCAAGATTCCTTGCGATGGCGGGGTCAGGGCGAACGATGCCGGCGCCCCCACCATGGCCGGAAAGATAGCCGCCACCAGCAAAATGGCCGTGATCACCCAACGCCAAAAGACAGGTACACCTCCTGCGGGGCTGCCGATCTGTGAACGCGGGGTTTCCTCTGCGGCTACCATCTCCTCCAGCTGGGTGGCCAACGCCTGATGGCCCTCGCTGACTTGTAACTTCGCCGGCGGCGCGGATGGTTTGCGCATAGGACCAAGATCGCCAATCGGAGGCAGGACACCGCGCAAACCTGCCAGCAGCCCGCGTGTCTCCGTCGGCGTTTCCTCCATAATCGCCGAAGCCGCCTCCTCCACCGCCGCTTCCAAAGGACGCATCGCTCGCACCCAATCTGGCAACTCCGCCGGGGCGATTTCCTCTGCTGGTGCCTCTGTTCCTAAAGTTCCCTCCTCTGGCCGGACAGCCGACAACCAATCGGGCGTCTCAATCCCAAAAGCTGCTGCCGACTCGATCTCACCCTCTGTCCCAATCAAGGGTGGTACGCTCGGAGTTTCCTCTGCTCCACTTTCCCTCTCCGCCGACCAGGATGGTTCTTCCGCTGCCCAAGCCGGTCCAGCCGCGATCTCTCCCCCAGGCGTTTGCAACCAGGCAGGCATCTCAGCCGCCTCGCCCGTTTCTTCTCCAAAGACTGGCGGAACCGCTACAGCGCCCTCCCCCGGCAGGGATGCTAGCCAGTCCGGCACTTCCGCCGTCACCTCACCCGCGCCGGCCTCCTCCACAAAAGCTGGCGGCGTTTCTACAGCGCCCTCCCCCGGCAGGGATGCTAGCCAGTCCGGCACTTCCGCCGTCACCTCACCCGCGCCGGCCTCCTCCACAAAGGCCGGTGGCGTTTCTACAGCACCCTCCCCCGATCGGGATGCTAGCCAGTCCGGCACTTCCGCCGTCACCTCACCCGCGCCGGCCTCCTCCACAAAGGCCGGTGGCGGCTCCGATACCATCTCGCCCTCACCGATTGCCTCTCCAAAGATTGCCGGAGGCTCTGCCGCACTTTTGCCCGGCGAAACTGTTTCCTCCGGCAGAGGCAAAGCAGTTTCCTCCACGAAAGTCTCACCCGTCCAGGGCTCTGTACCGCTCAAAGATTCCTCGGAAAAGGCTTCTGCCTCCGCGGCAGTTCCACTCCCTCCGCCCCGCAAGGAAGCCAGCCAGTCCGGAATTTCCTCCTCCTGTTCCCCTTGCGCAGCCAGACCCGCAAGCCAATCCGGCACCTCGGCCGGCTCGGCCGCCTGCTCCTTTTCGAGTTCTGCTAACCATGGAGGCAACTGCTCCTCTTCGCCGGCAGCGGCTTGAGAATCAGCGGGCAGCTCAGATGATGTCTCTTCGGGAACAGGTTCGCCGGCTCTCCGAGCGGCTCGCAACCAGGCAGGCAGGGCCTGCTCCAGTTCGGCGGTGTCTTTTTTGGTCGGCTCTTCGCCGGCCTGTAATGGACGCGAGGTTCGCAAAGAAGGAGAAACGCGCTCGAACTCGGAAGTCGGCTTCCGCACTGGCTCCTCGCCCGGACGTAAAACCGTATCCTTACCATCCAGCGAGGCAGGGGCTCGCAGACGCGCCCCGCAAAACTGACAGAACTCGTTATCAATTGAATTCGCTCGATCGCAGAGCGGACAACGAATATCAGCCATTATCGTCCCTCATACGGGCGATCCACGCCAAACAATACGCGCAAGCCGGTCGTCAAGGCACCCAGGGCAACCCCGATCAGCAAGCCTCGCGCCCCACCGGCCGCGAGTACCTGAGCAATCATCGGGCGAAGATATTCGCCCAGACCAGGAATATACCCAACCCAGGGCAAAGCCGCCGTACTGAGCAACATCAGGATCGCCGTTGCCAGAAAGACCACAGCAAACAAACTCACGCCACGACGGAACAGGCGGATAGAGGCATACACACATGTGACCGCCAGAACGGCTAGCAAGCTGGCCTCTACCGGCAATTGGACACTGTTGAATAGGGCCACCATCACGGCATGCTGTGGACCAAAGACCAGGCCGACCAGCAAAGTCATTAGCATCGTCCCAATTAATAGGAGACTGTACGGCCAATTCTTCTCGCGAGTACGCACCTTGCCTGCATGAACGGCGAACAAATTCACAATGCCCAAAAATACGGCCACCCCTCCCAACGTCACAGCCCAATCCAACAGGGCCTGGCGCACCACACCCAGGTTGACAAAATACCCGAGAAGGATAATGATGCCAAACGATATGGCAAACGCCGTAGCAAGGACGCCTCGCAGTTTCACAGGAGACCTCCTGCCTTCAAAAGTGCACCCAGGAGAGCGATCAAAACGACGACCCAGCGCAAGACATCCTGCGTACGCAGACTGGCCAGATGCATCGGAGCGGGATTGAGGTAAGCCGAGGCCGCATACAGATCTTCTCCCAGGATGGGCTCTTCCGCCGTGGCATATAGCACGGATTGCGCCACCAGGGAATCGCTGCCGGCAATCGAAAAGGCACGCTTACGCTCGATTGCGTCGGTCAAAAGGGCCGCTTCCAATCCGAAATGGCCCAACAGGATATTCGCCGAGGCGAATTCATCAAAGATAACGGGCAATGCGCCAGCTGCGTAAGAGAACGGCGTCAAGCCACTCAGACGTCCATTGACCGCCACTGTTTGCAGGCCGGTCGCGGCTCGATAGGCCGCTCGCAAGAGATCGTCGGCCAGCAAGGTAGTTAGGCTTTCGCCCGTTGTGGCAATCGGTGGCCTGTCGCCGGCAGAGGTCAAGTCGGCTGCCTGGCGTAAGAAAACCAAAGCCGCTAGCGTAGAGGCCGACTGTGGCGCGATCACGCCACCGCGTCCAACCGAGACGTGCAGTCGCCCTCCCTCCTCGACGGCGCGCCCAATTGCCTCACGCACACGCGCAAAGGCGCGAATCTCGCGAAAAGATCGCCCTCGCCGGGAACGCTGTGCGGCGAATCCCAGCATCATTCCCGTCGTCAAGAGCACCAATCCCAGACCGGCCCAAGCCGCCCAATTCACCGGTCCACCTCCTCGCCAAGCAAGTAGCGAACGAAAGATCGGCTTTCTGCTTCGTCTTCCAACAAAGCCATGAGTGTCTGCCCGCTTCCCGCGATAAAGCGGGCAGGTAGGAAAATGCTACCAAAATACAAGGCCTGTGCCCCTAACAACTTCAAAGGTCCGCCGGCCTCCAGTAACCAGGCAACCAGCTCTGCCAAGTGCCTGCGTCGCAAAAACTCTGCCCAGATAGCCCAAGAAGAACGCTGTCTCGTCATTGCTACCTTAACCCACTACAGTATAGCACAAGCCTTCTGTTCCTTGCAAACACAATCAATTCGAGGCTCCAGAAACGGCCTCAGAGGCGGTTGACCAATCCCATTCTACAGGTATAATTGCTACAAAATCTCTGTGGTTGGTAGCGCATTGGTGTTTTCCCAAAGAGGTCTGCAAAGGCATGCGTTACCTGATTGACGGTCACAATCTAATCCCCAAGGTTGGCCTTCATCTTGATGCGCCGGAGGATGAAGCGGAGTTAGTGGCGCGGTTGCAGAGATTTTGCCGCCTGCAGCGCGCTCACGCCGAAGTGTACTTCGACGGTGCCCCGGCCGGTCAATCGGGTAGGCGTCAGATGGGGTTGGTAACAGCGCACTTCGTCCGTCAGGGCCTCAGCGCCGACGCCGCGATCGAAGCCCGTCTGATTCAACTCGGGGCGCGAGCCAGGGAATGGACAGTAGTGAGTTCCGACCGCCGCCTTCGCCGGGTCGCGCAGGAAGCCCATGCCACACTATTGACATCCGAAGAATTCGCCCATCGGATGAGCGCATCCATCCAAGCAAAGCCCGCCCCTGCCTCCAAGAACGAGGCTCTGTTGAGCCCCCAAGAGATCGAGGAATGGCTCAAGGTCTTCGAGCAACGCCAGCATGGACGGTAGACGGTGGACGATGGACGGTAGACGATGGAGTGAACGCATTTGCCAGAAAACAATCTTCCTGTAGCAGAGGTAGCGATGAACACGTCCCTTAATTCTCTCCAGGCCTACTTGCAAGTGCTGGCTTTCCCCTTTCGCGACCGGGCGGTATGGAGAAAGATCACGATAGGCTGGCTACTGAGCCTGGCAACATCCGTGATCCCACTCTTTCCTATCCTTTTCGTGTATGGTTATGTGGCGCGCATTATGAAGCACATCCTGAATCAAGATGGCGATCCTTACCTGCCGGAATGGGAACAGTGGGACACACTGCTCACCGACGGCCTGCGGCTGTTTGGCGCCTCAATCCTGACCAGCTTACCAGTAGTGACCCTCACCCTGGCAAGCTTGGGCGCAATCTTCCTGCCCTGGTTCATTATCCCGTTGGCCTTCCCCGACCCCAACACGCTTTCGAACGGGGCGATTCTCACCGCCACTCTCGTTTCATTAACTGGCTTCCTGGGATTGCTTCTGGCAATCTTGATGAGCCTGCCTTTCATGCTGGTGCAGTCTGTCGTTGTTGGTCACGTTGCAGCGCGCAACTCGTTCCAGGCCATGTTTCGCGTGGCCGAGTGGTGGCCGGTTCTGCGCGCTGGCTGGCGCATCTTCCTGGTTGAGGCGTTGGTTGTTGTGCTTCTCTCCTGGATCGGCGGTATGATTCTTTCGTTCCTGGGAGCCACACTCTTTCTCCTATGTCTGTACCCTTTTCTGTTGGCTCTCTATACCTTTCTTATCACCCTATATTCCTGGACGTTGGCCACCCTGGCCTACCGCGATAGTCGCCGACTTCTGGCCCAATCCTCGTAGGGAATTTCAGTACCCAAAATACGTCTGATTCCCCTGGGGGCCAAACAGTTGTGCCAGTTTGTCGGCATCCCGCCACAATTCCAACCCCCAATTGGCACACAGAAGCAGGATCGCCAAAGCCGCCAGGAGAAGCGCTACCCTACCTGAACGCGTCTGCCAGCGTGCCTGGATAGCCGGCCAGCCAGCTACCCAGCAATAGGCGGCCAGAATACTCAGAAACGGTACGAGAGTGAGGTGGAAACGATCCTCGCCCAGGATGAGCAAATGAGGGGTAATATAACCAAGAAAAAGCACAGCCAGTAGCCACGTTTGCCTTTGCCAGCGTATTAACGCCAGTCCAATCGCCGCCGAAGTGCTGACAAAGACAAACGGCAGACACACTACCGCTGCCAGAGCCAGCAAAAGAGGCGTCGGTAGATAGCCAAAGAAGTTATTCGAATAGAAATACGTCAATGCCCGTCGTTCGAGACCGAAGAAATGACCCGCCCGACGCACAATCAAATAAGGGAAGCGGCCCGGATCGGCGCGGATGAACCCCCAGGCGCGCTCCAGCCCGACTTTATCGCGCTCGGCATCATCTAGGATCGTCAACAGCTCCAGCGATTCGGGGAACTGAATCGTCCCTGAGCCGTTCGGATGATACCCAACATACAAATCATAACCAAGCGCCGACTCGATTCCCATCAGCCGATTATGGAGGAGAGAATTACGAATAATCCACGGCAAGATCACCACCATCACCACGCTGCCCATTACAACCGCTATCCTCCACTGACGCAACCCCCAACCGACCCACAAGATTGCCAGGCCTGTAAAAGCCAGCGAAACCGAGCGCGTGAGAGCAGTCAGGCCTAGAAGGAAGCCGGCTAGAAGGAACCAGCGCGCACGGACGAGAAAGGAAAGCCAGGGCTTAAGATTCCTCCCTTCCACATCCAGCGAACCCAGGCCGGATTGGGCCCTATGAAGAACCAACACCGATGTCAGCATAAGCACGAAGAACAAATTCTCAGTGGCCAGCGCCAGCGGATAGATAACCAGCAAAGGATAGAGAGCAACCACCCAGGCAGAAAGGACAGCCACGCGCCTTTTGTCTGGAAAGTAACGGCATGCCAGGGTGTAGGTCAATGGGGCTAGCGAGGCAGAGAGAACCGTCTGAACCAGGCGCGCCAGGAAGAAGCGCTTTGGCCCTGTGCCGACAACGAAGTAAATCAGCGCGAGAAAGGCCGGATACAGCGGCGGACGGAACGAGGTCAGCTGCCCGCGTGGATCATAATCGTCGGGCAGGACAGACACAATGATATCCTCCAACTCCCTCCAGTCCTCCTGCGCATACCAGCGATAGCCCAGGCCAGATACCAGCGAACGCGCCAGCATATCATACTGAAACATATCTGTGAGACCGATGCCAAGATCGCGGAAAGCAATTACCGGTACCAGGCGCAAGATCAAGGCCACCAGGAAGATCCGCAAGGGGAAAGACGTTAAGGATTTCCACCAGTTCATCTGACCTCAGTGGTCCCGACAACACGCTTGTCATGGGACTAGCACTAAACTCACACAACCTACTGCAAACTGACTCGCCAGAAGAATCCATGCCAGCCTTTAGGAGGAGAGCCATCTGACACAGAATCTACTGCTCTCGCATCGGGGCACACTCAGTGGCTATTTGGCTCCTTCCACTGGCTCAACGTGAACGGTAACATCCGCTTCAGGGAGCACCTGCCGAACCGCTTCCTCGATGAGTTCGGTCGTGGCATGGGCACGTTTCAAATGGATATTGCCACGCATAGTAACATGCAAGTCAACGAACCAGCGCGCGCCCGAAGGGCGAATGCGCACCGCGTGAGCATCTTGTACCTCACTCACGGAAAGAGCCGCCTGTTCCACCCGTTCCACCATGCCGCGCGGGGCCGCGTCAAGCAAGGCCGAAATCGTCCGCCAACCCAATTCGCCGCTTACGTAGATCACGATCAAGGCGACCACCAGGGCCGCCACAGCATCGGCTTTTTCCAGCCAGGTCAGGGATGGCACACGACGAGCGACTGTCAGGCCGATCAACCCCAGGATGACGACCGAGGACGACCAGATGTCGGTGCGAAAGTGCAGGGCATCTGCCTCCAGTGCCTGACTATTATATTTGCGCGCGGCGCGATATAAAATACGCGAACGGCTATAATCCACCACAATAGAAACCCCCATCACAAGGAAGGCCCAAATCGAGGCTTCTACATGTACGTCTTCGAAAAACAGACGTTGAATCGCCTCGTAGATAATCCACCCGGAAGTAGCCAACAGTAGCAGGGTCTCGAAGAGAGCCGAAAGATTTTCCACCTTGCCATGACCGAAGAGGTGTTCGCGATCAGCCGGTTTGTCAGCCACACGTACGGCGAAATACGTCATCGCGGCGGCCATCAGGTCCAGTCCGGAGTGGGCCGCTTCGGCCAGGATGCCCAAAGAATTCGTCAACACACCGACTACAATTTTCAGCGTAGTCAATCCTACCGCCGCAACAACGGAACTGGCAGCGGCCGCCCGTTTCTCGTGTAATCCTGCTTGCTTTGTCATTCGATCCTCGAAACGAGGGCGATTATAATACAAGAAACTTACTCTCAGGAACGCTCATGGTCGCAGGCTTAATCGCCTCTGTCATCATCGGTTTTAGTGGGGCACTGCTCTTTGCTACCATCCTGTACTGGCTGGATCGTTACGAGAAAGAACCTATGCTCCTGTTAGGTGGGGTGTTCCTGTGGGGGGCTGTGGTCGCCAGTAGCAGCGCATTCATCGTGAATACGGTCATGGGACTCGGCCTGTACATCTTCACCGGGTCCAAAGTGATCTCCGAATTGGGCACCGGCGCCCTGATCGCACCGGTCGTCGAGGAGGCTTTGAAAGGCCTGGCCGTCTTGTTGGTGTTCCTCATCTTCCGCAGCGAGTTCGACTCTGTCTTGGATGGCATCATTTACGCCGGCGTGACCGCTCTAGGCTTCTCGGCCACCGAGAACGCCTATTACATCTGGAGTTATGGGTATCAAGAACAGGGCTGGCAAGGTATCCTGCAACTGACCTGGATTCGCCTTGGGCTGGTAGGCTGGCAACATCCTTTTTACACAGCCTTCACCGGAATTGGCCTGGCTGTGGCTCGCCTTCAGCGCCACGTAGCCGTCAAGATTCTGGCACCGCTTATCGGGTTAGGACTGGCTATGGGTACCCATGCCTTCCACAACACTATCGTCGCGCTGGCAAGTGAATGGGTAGTCGCTTTCTTCGATTGGAACGGCTGGCTGTTCATGTTCGGCGTGGTTCTCTTCGCTACCTATCGGGAACAACGCTACCTGCGGCAACATCTGCACGGCGAGATGTGCGCCGGCCTTCTCACGGCCAGGCAATATCAAATTGCTACCTCTGCCTGGCGTCAACTGGCCACGCGCCTGGCAGCACTGTTCCAGGGTCGCTTCCTCATCACGAACCGCTTCTACCAGTTGTGCGGAGAACTGGCGCATAAGAAACAGCAACTAGCCACCCTGGGAGACGAGGGCGGTAACAATACCATCATCCAGCACTTGCGGGCCGAACTGGCGCGCCTATCCCCCCTCGTTTGAGGCACACTTAGGGGGATTCTGTAAGATACGGAAAGCGATTGCCCCCAACCCCAAGGGGAACCAGAACGTCACCGCCCGGTATGTCAACGCTATGAGCGTAGCGGTTCCCAGCGGCACTCCCAAACTCCGCAGGGCGACGGTCAAGGCTCCCTCTACGAATCCGACGCCGGAGGGAGTCGGGGAAACGATCAAGAAAAGGTAAGCAATGCTGAAGCTGCCCACCAACAAGCCGGCGCTGAAGGGCGTGGTAAATGCCAGGAAGGTCATCATCAAAACACAAATCAACAGGGCTTTACTGTTCAGCGCATACAGGAACGGTAAGAGAAATTCCTGACGCTTGCCGCGCAACTCCACAAACCCTTCGGCCATTTCGTTGGCGTACTCATAGGCGCGCGCCTCATTCAGATATTCGCGCCGCAAGAATGGTCGCACAAGCCGATTGACCAGTCGCGCCAACCAGGCCAGCGCATGACCCAAGTCATTGGCCGAACGATAGCCCAGATAAACCAGGAAAGCCAGTGCCCCGGCAATGGCTAACAAGATCAGCGCGGCGCCGATCGCACTATTGGGCAGGTTGTTACGTCGCATCAGGGCGATCATTCCCAGGAGCAAGACGCAGATGAAGGCCGCGTAATCTAACAGCACAAAGACTGCGCTAACCACGGTCACTTTTCCCCCCGAATGATTGCGCTGACGGGCATCGTCTACGAAAACCGCCATGCCGCCGATTCCGGCACTCGGCGCAACGACATTGACAAAGTTCGCCGCCGCGACCACCAGGAACAGGTGGGTAGTTTTCTCCTCCAAGCCAACCAGGCGGTAAAGCAACCGGCAGGTAACCGCCACATTGTATATCCAGAGCACCTCCAACGCGAATGCACCCAGTAAAAACCAAAAATTGCTGCGTTGGAGCGTCTCAACCACATCCTTGAGTTCGGAAAGGCTGAAGAAAAGGAACGCGACGGCCAACAGCAAGATCAGCGCGCCGAAAATTTTTCGCATATCGCAGCCAAGAGCGGTAATCGGGCCGCCGGCCGTCAACGTTGCCGACCGGTCAACCGTCCCACCAGTCCAATATAATACAGCAGTTGCAAAAGGGCTGTGATCAGCGCAGCGATGTACGTCAGGGCGGCAGCATTCAGCACAGCATTGACGCCGTGCAGTTCCTCCGCGCTGGAAAGAATACCCGTTTCGGTGAGCAAGCGCCGCGCCCGCGCCGAAGCATTCAGCTCAACAGGCAAAGTCGCCAACGCGAAGACTGCACCCATGCCAAAAGCAAAAACCCCCGCCCACGCCAGATTCACGCCAAACGCATATCCCAGGGAAGCCAGCAGGATACCCCCCATAATCAGCAACCAGCCCAGGTACGAACCAAGGTTAACCGCCGGCACCAGCGCGGAGCGAAAGCGCAAGGGCAGATACCCTTCCTTATCCTGCAGCGCATGACCCAGTTCATGCGCTGCAACCGCTACCGAAGCCACAGAGGGCACCTCAGCGACCACCCGCGAAAGACGGAGTACTTTCTGGCGAGGATCGTAATGATCCGTCAAGTGACCAGCCACGCCCTCGATGCGTACATCGTACAATCCGCTCGTCGAGATCAGGCGCTTGGCCGCCTCATACCCCGTCATGCCACTGCGATTCGCCACCCGACTCCACTTCTCATACGCGGATCGCACATACACGGTGACAACGGTCATGAGCAAAGTAGCCGGTATCACTACACAAAGCAAATACTGGGAATCAAGCCACATAGTTCACCTCTCATATCCACTGTTGCTTCGGCCTCGCGCGCCAGAACACAACTTGTTCAGAATCATCGCTCTTTTCGCAAAGAGGCAACCGTCACGGATAACCAACCAAATTATAACATGTCTCAAAGCCTAACTCGGCCGGCAGGCTAGGGCATCCTTGACTACGGGAGTGGCTAAATCAAGGGTTATACGCTTGCAAGGCGCAGGACAAACGCTAGCGTTTTTCCTAACCAAAGAAGCCGCGAGACAATCCTGCTCACCCAGCGATTAGCTACCCCCCTTGACTACTGTGAACCATCGCGACACAAGCGCAGAAGCGGTATAATGAAAACGCCATGCCCATTACACGTACCACGAAACGTTCTCGCTCGCAAGCACGGGGAAGGACGAAAACTGCTCTCCCCAAATCTCCCCCTGCCCCACCATCGAAGACCTCACGTGCAGGGACCGCCAGGCAAAAGAGCATTCTCCCACCACCATCTCGGAAAACCTCTTTTCTGGGACAGCTCTCACCGGAACGCAAAATAGATATCCTGGGAGCCGTTCTGGCCCTGCTAGGGTTGATCACCCTATGGAGCCTGGCTTCTGCGAATCGCAGTGCTCTCCTCGGCTGGTGGGTATCTTTGTGGAAAAAGGCCTTTGGCTGGGGAGTTCCCCTCTTTGGCCTGACACTCCTGGTCGGTGGTGTCTGGCTGGTCGCCCGGCATGTCGAACGCCTGCCTCGCCTTTCCACAGAACGACTGACCGGCATTGTTTTATTTCTCCCCAATGTACTCACCATTCTGCATGGACTGGTCGCCAATTCTCCCGAAGCCGCTCAGAGAGCGGCCGAGATGGGCCGGGGCGGTGGCTACCTGGGCAATTTACTTTTGCAAGGCCTGCTCCTCGGCGTAGGTAAGGCCGCTACGGTAGTCGTCTTACTGGCCTGGTTACTGATTGCTCTGGCCCTAATGCTGGATATTTCCCTCCAAGAGATGTTCTCCTGGGTTGGAAATGCGTTTCGTCGGCTGCGGCCGCGTATTTCCAGCTCTTCGGCGAATCGCACCTCACTCCCTGCCGATGCGATTTCTTCGCAAACGCCACCAACCTTTACCCCCCTTTCCGATTCGCCGACCCCGCCTCCGGAAATACGTATCCCCCCTACCGCTGGCCCACGGGTAAGAACAGGAATGACAGCGGCGACCCCTACTGCCTGGGTCCTCCCTAAAGTCAATGAGGTTCTCGATCTGGCCTCTGCACCAGCCATCAGTGAAGAATTCATCGCCAAACGAGCGCGTTTAATTGAGGAGACACTTGCCTCCTTCAACGCGCCCTGCCAGGTAGTTGCCATCAGTCGCGGGCCGGTGATTACCATGTTTGGGGTTGAGCCCTTATTCATCGAAACTCGTAGCGGTCGGACGCGCGTCCGACTCTCCAAAATAGTCTCGCTGGCCGATGATCTGGCACTGGCTCTGGCTGCGCCGCGCATTCGCATCCAGGCGCCTGTTCCCGGTCAAGGCTACGTCGGCATCGAAGTCCCCAACGACGAGATGGCCCTGGTCACGCTGCGCGAGGTGGTCGAGAGCGAAGTATTCCAGCGCGGCCGCACTCCTCTCCGCCTGGCACTTGGCAAAGACGTAGCTGGCCATCCCGTCGTGACGAATCTCGAATCCCTGCCCCATCTGCTCATCGCTGGGACGACCGGCTCCGGCAAATCCGTCTGCGTCAATGCTATCCTCTCCTGCCTGCTCCTGCACAACACCCCCGATGACCTGCGCCTGATCCTGGTGGACCCGAAGCGTGTGGAACTAAGCGGTTACAATGGCATTCCCCATTTGTTGGCCCCGGTCGTCGTCGAGGTAGAACGCGTCGTCGGCGCCTTACAGTGGATGACGCGCGAGATGGAGAATCGCTACTTCAAGTTCGCCGAAATTGGGGCACGCAACATCGCCGACTACAACGCCCGCATGGCCGCTCAGGGCAGCAAGAAACTGCCTTACCTGCTGGTCGTGATTGACGAACTGGCGGATTTAATGATGATCGCCCCCGAAGAAACCGAGCGCACCATCACTCGGCTGGCGCAACTGGCGCGCGCTACGGGCATCCATTTGATCATTGCTACCCAACGTCCCTCTGTAGACGTAGTCACCGGCCTGATCAAAGCCAATTTTCCGGCCCGCATCGCCTTCGCGGTCGCTTCGAACACCGATAGCCGCGTCATCCTGGATCAACCGGGAGCCGAACGGCTACTCGGTCGCGGCGACATGCTCTTTCAGGCCCCCGATGCCGCCGCGCCGGTGCGCCTGCAAGGCGTTTTCGTTTCCGATGCGGAGATTCAACGGCTGGTGGAATTCTGGAAACAACAGGCCGGCGCGGCCAGTCCCTATGCTGTAGCCGCCAGTAGCCCAACCGGTGCCGCGGAAAGCCAGATTCCGGAGAACGTGCCACTCAAGCAATTGCCCATGTTCGGTGAAATGGGCGGGGTAGCCTCTACCGACCCTCTTTACGAGGAAGCTGTCGCACTAGTACGCCAGGCCGGGCGTTGCTCCGTATCCATGCTGCAACGCCGTCTGCGGATTGGCTACACGCGCGCGGCCCGTCTGGTAGATACGATGGAGGAAAAAGGGATCGTCGGCCCGCCCGATCCCGGCACTGGCGTGCGCGCCGTGCTGGATTACGGCCCGGCTGCTCCACCAGCGGAGGACTGAATCCGGCGAAGAAACTCGGGAGAGTGCAGATTCCGTTCCAGAAGAAAAGTCAGGTAATGATTCATGACCATCTCCATCTCCGCCCGAACAGCAGATTGGGGATGGGCACGGGCCGCCTGGGAGTAGGCACTGCGCTGGATATGGCGGAAATACTTCAAAGCCGTCACCGAAATCGGCAATGCCCCCTTGACCTGATCGCCGCAGCGCGGACAGAGAACACCACCATGCGCCGGCGAAAAATACTGAAGCACAGGACGGATCTCCTGACCACAAGCCGCACACTCAAAAAGGTGAGGACGAAAACCAAGAAAATCCAACAGGTGCACTTCGTAATAACGAATGGCCAGCCAGGGGTCTTCTAAATCCGCAATGCGCCAGAGCGTATCGGTCAGTAAGGCGAACAGGTCAGGGTGGACACTCTCCTCTTCATACGTGAAACGATCCAGCACCTCAATCACATACGCCGCGAAAGCTGTCTTGACCAGGTTTTCGCGCAGCGGCAGATAGGCCTCCACCGTTTCCGCCTGGGTGATAATCGGCAGGTCGCGGGCAGCCGCAAGCTGTAGCAGGACATGCGTGAAGGGCTCCAGGTGACCAGCTTTGCGCGACTTGATACGCCGTACCCCCTTCGCCACGACGCGCATCTTGCCCCGCTCCCGAGTATAGAGGCTTAACAGGCGATCAGCCTCCCCCCAATCCGTGTGGCGAAGAACAACCGCCTCCACCCGAAACGAACGCGGCGCACTCATCGCATTCAACCCGAACCACCGTCCTCAACCCAGGGCAGCGCTCAAGTCGCTCGCCGTAAAGGCGCCTGGCAAGAGATCGCCAACAGTAGTTTGGTGGAGCAGTTGCCCCTGACCGTTCGCGATCAACACCATCGTCGCCAGACCAAATTCCGCCAGCACCTGACGACAAGCACCACACGGAAAACCGCCGTTGGGGGTAACCACGGCCAGCACGTCGAACTGACGTTCACCATCCGAGACTGCTTTAAAGACGGCCACGCGCTCCGCACAGATACTAGTTGGATAGGCGGCACTTTCGATATTACAACCGGTGTACAAACGACCGGAAGCCGAACGCAAAGCTGCTCCCACTGCATAGCGTGAGTAAGGTGCGTAGGCATGGTGCCGGGCGGCCATCGCCAATTGAATCAACTGTTGACGCTCCTCATCCGTTAGTGGGTTCATGCTCCTCCTCATCCAGCCGGCGCACGACGCGCGCCGGCACACCAACTACCAACGTATTGGCTTCTACATCCTTCGTCACGACAGCCCCTGCGCCCGTCTTGGCGCCTTTGCCAATCTTGACCGGTGCCACCAGTAACGTATCCGAACCAAGAAAAGCGCCGTCGCCGATTTGCGTAGGATGTTTGCGCTTGCCGTCGAAGTTACACGTGATCGTCCCGGCTCCGATGTTGACGTTTTCCCCGGTAACCGTATCTCCCAGGTAGGAAAAGTGCCCCATCTTCGTGCCCGGACCCAGGGTCGAGTTTTTGACCTCACCAAAATTCCCCATATGCACGCCGCGACACAGATGTGCCCCAGGGCGCAGATGGGCAAAAGGTCCAATCGTCACTTCGTCCTCCACCTGGGCCTTCTCCAGCACAGAGAAACGGATGCGAACATCGTCGCCTATTGCGCTATCCTCGATCCACGTGTTCGGGCCAATTTCACAGCGCTTCCCAATTACCGTCTCGCCGCGCAAATGCGTATTGGGCCAGATGACCGTATCCTGTCCCACTACCACGCCCGGCTCGATATACGTAGTTGCCGGGTCAACGATCGTGACGCCTTCCAGCATCAAGGCGCGATGGACACGCCGATACATGGCCGCCGTGGCCTCTGCCAGATGAATACGGGTGTTGATGCCGATCGTTTCGTCCAGGTCCTCGGTCACAATGGCCCGCACCGGCAAGCGATCGCGCGCGGCCAGTTCCACAGTATCCGTCAGATAGTATTCCCCCTTCTTCGAAAGAGGAATACGGTGCAAGGCCTCCCATAGCCAATCGGCGCGAAAACAATACGCCCCGACGTTCAACTCGGTGATCTTCAATTGCTCCGGCGTAGCCGCCGCCTCCTCCACAATCGCCTGGACGTTGCCATCGGTCGTCCGAAGCACGCGCCCAAAGCCACGCGCATCCTCCGAGACAACGGTCAGGATGGTCATCGGGCCGGGATTCTCCTGTTGGGCCTCCACCAGACGACGCAACGTCTCGCCACGTAGCAACGGCATATCCGCGTACGAAACCAGGACATAATCCGTGCGCCCCCGCAGAAGTGGTTCCACTTGCAAGACCGCATGGCCAGTCCCTAACGGTGGATTCTGGACTACCCAGCGCGCCGAATCGCCTAAGAACTGACGAACCGCATCGCCACCGTTGCCGATCACCACGACAGGTTTCTCTGTGCTGGCCTGGCGCGCCGCCTCCAGAGAATACAAGATCATTGGACGGCCGCACAGGGGATGCAATACTTTCTGTGTCTCCGACTTCATGCGCGTCCCCTGGCCGGCCGCCAGTAGAACTGCCGTCACCTTGTTTGCTTTCATACTTCGCGTCACTCCTGACCAATATGGATTATAACCATCTTTCCAGACGTTGTCGTCCCCACCGACTTAATACCGAGAAGAGCCGGTTGAGTTCCGGTACGCGCAAGAGAAGTAGGGACAAGAAGTAGACTCCTGCGCCTGTCAGAACGGCGCCGAATGTAAACCAGGGTCGGGTCAATACCAAAGCCAGGGAACGATTCCAGAGCCACAAAGCCGCCGACATCGCGACCGCGGCCAGGGCCGCCGCCCACAGCCCTTTCAAGAGGGCGCGCCCGTCCAGTCCCATCAGACGACGACGCATGAGCAGGAACAAAGCCCCGGCCTCCAGGCCAGTCGCCAGCGAATTGGCGAGCGCCAATCCGCCATGCGGCATCCAGCCCAGGTGTCGAAAGAACGCCGCAAAGAGCACGCTGAAGACGACGTTCAGGCTCATCGCCACCGTTCCAACCAGTACAGGCGTGCGGGTATCATGTAAGGCGTAAAAGGCACGCGCTAAAACCTCCAGGACACTATGCCCAACCAAGCCCAGAGCGTACCACAAGAGTGCCCAGGCAACCAATTCCGTGGAATGGACATCGAAGGCACCACGCTGATAAATCAGCGCCACAATTGGGTGACGTAGCAGAATGAGGCCCAGCGAGGCTGGCAAAGATAACAACAGGACACCGCGCAGGGTCGCCACGAGCGCCTGACGAATCTCGACGACCTGCCCCAGGGCATACTGCCTTGCCAGAGTCGGCATAGCCGCCGTCGCAATGGATTGTGCAATCGCGGCTTGGGCCATCAACATCAACGCGAAGCCGTAACTGACACCGCTCACACTGCCCGGCTCCATGCGCGAGGCGAGCCAGGTATTGACCCAAAAGTTCACCTGAACCACCGCCACACCAAGCAGGCGCGGTCCCATCAGACGAAAGACCTCTCGTACGGCTGGATCGCGCACATCCACAATTGGCCAGTAACGCGCTCCCTGTCGCAGCAAGGCGGGCAACTGAATCAGCCAATAGGCCGTCGCGCCCAAAACGACGCCCCAGGCCAGGCCGTAAATCCCCCAGCGTGGCGCCAGGACGAGTGTGCCAAAGATCAACCCCAACTGATACATGGCCGGCGTCAAGGCCGGAATCAGGAAAATCTGATGGGAATTCAAGATGCCTACCGCCAGGCCACCCAAACCAAACAGAATCGCCGAGATGACCTGAATCCGCAAGAGGGTTACTGTGAGTGTTTCCTGTGCCGGGTTTGCGGCAAAGCCCGGCGCAAGGGCATAGCGGACGATCTGGGGAGCAAAGATAGCCGCCAGTATTGCCAGTAGAACAAGAATCAATAGTATCAGGTTAGCGATCGAAGAAGCCAACCGCCAGGCCGCGCGCTTATCCCCCTTGACCAGTAACGTTGTAAAAGTGGGGATAAAAGCCGACCCCAGCGCCCCACCGGCCACCAGGTTGAACAACGTCTCTGCCACACGATTGGAAGCCAGGAACGCGTCCAGATCTGGCTGGGTACCAAAGGTATGCGCGACCAGAATGCTACGCGCCAATCCAGCCAACTGGCTGCACAGGAAAGCCAACATTACCGTCCCGGCGGCGCGAGCAATTTGACGATGGGTACCGGTCTCTGTCACGAAGGGAGATTATATCATCAGCCAGCCATGGAGCGCCGCGCGTCCAGGAAAGAGCAGGCCCCTGTGGTGAGCACACAGGGGCCTGTCACGCTAAATGACCCACCCTGTTCGTTTAGGAGCCACTCTGAGGAAAGCTTGTCACCCCACCATGTTTTTCCTCATCCTACCTCAACCCTTATCCAGCCATTCTCACGGCTGAGAGGCATTGACGCGATAGTACCAATCTTGACCAGTAGGCCTGGGGTGATAGGGTTGTGCCCGGTACTGTTTTGCCACGCGAAGCAGCGTCAGGAAGTCATAGCGCAACGAGATGTACGAACCACCCCAATGTTGAGCCAGGACGTTGTAGGCGCGCTGCACATCCTGCATCATCGCATTCCACTGGGCCTCTGGTGGTTCGCCATGCAGGAACGTCCGTAGTTCGGCAAAGAAGGCTTGTATGTCCGACCAGGTCAGTTGCGCATCGTAGATGTTGGCTGTTTCTTTGTTCATGGCATCCGTGATCGCCCGCACAGTTGGGACGTGCGTAGCGAAACCGCCCATGTCGAAATCAGCACAAATATCTGTCGAGTTCAACGCTTGAGTCCGGTTGGTCGAGAACAACTTCTTGGCCTCCAGCGAGCCCATACCCCGGTTATAGGCAAAGGTCAGGACACACATCTCTGCCCACGGGTCCTTCGCCTGTGCCATGAATTCGGTATACCGGGCTGAGGGAACGGCATTGAGCTGTTCGCGCGTGACCGTCAGACTGATCGCCGCGACAATTGCCGAACTAATCCAATTCGGATCGCTCATGTTGGCGGACACCTTGGTGTAGTTATCGTGAGAGGCATTGGCCGGATAGTAATCTGGGAAGAATTTGACCATGTCATTGAAATTGCCGGCTTCCGTCTGGAAAGGCCCATCCGGGTGATCGATAACGATCGGCCAGATCCACTCCTGTCCATCAAGGATAACCTTCGGGCCGGTGAAGGAGGGATTTTGGGTCACGCCAGCCGCCCAGTTCTCCTTCGTGCCCAGAGCCGCCAGATAATTGGGGTTAATGTTGAATTCCTCGAGGGCAAAAGCCAGCCCCATCGCCAGGTATTTATTGGGAATATACGCTCTGGCATCGGTAGCCCCGTTAACCGGATAGTTGATCGTGCGGGCCAGGCCAATTTGTACCTGGGTTGGATTGGGCGGCGAGTACATGATCAACTTATCCTGGATAGGTTGAGCCGCCGAATCGTAATAGGAGGCTTGATTGGCAACCAGGTCTTCTAACCGTAAATCAGCCTTCTGGGGACGCCAACTGGAGGGCAAGCCCGGATACTGAGGATACACAATGTCCTCCCCACGCACATAGTGAGACACGAAGTTCTGCGGATAAACCTCGGAACCACTCTTGTTTGCCTCAACGATCACCTCCACCGTCGTGCCATAGGGGAACAGACTCCGCCAACCCAGGTCTACGGTCACCACGCCTCCGCTAGCCGTATATGTCGGACTACCACCATCCACATAAGTCATGTTGGTAATCTGAGAAGTGGTCTCAAAGGTGATGTTCCTGATGGCAAAATATGTACCGTTCCAGACATAGCTGGTGTTCGGGTTGGCTAAGGTAATCTTGCCCTGGTATGAGGTGCTTGTCTCGCTGAGCAGTGTAAACGTTATCTGCAATTCATCCTGCCGCGGCGAGACCGGAGTAGCTGTTGGGGTAACGATGGATGTTGGTGTGCGCGTGGCAGTCGGACCTGCCGGGGTATTCGTACGAGTGGGTGTGCGCGTGGCCGTCGCAGTTGCACCGGAAGGTGTATTCGTCCGGGTTGGCGTATTGGTCGGGCTTGTGCCACCGCAAGCCCCCATCGGAATCCAGGGCTGACCACTGCCAGGCGGCCCACTGTACAAATCCGGCCGCTGCCCCTGCGTCCAGTATGCCGCT
>FWPU01001070.1_pt1 | contig 85086 bp, 63 predicted proteins | sample 2228361 | NCBI WGS metagenome assembly FWPU01 (sample SAMEA103939777, study PRJEB20133) | metagenome | reverse complement strand
TCTTCTGCCGTGATTTCAAGTGTCAATCGACGCATGGCGAGACTTTTCTCGCTAAGTTAGCATTAAGCGCGTATTTTTTAGAAACTTCAATAACGCTGCGCTACGGGGAAACGCTGCGCTACGGGGAAACCTGCGCACTTGTATCGGAAAGGGGCATAGGCGGCCCAACCGCCTTCGGACACTTGCTTTTCCGATCCAGGCCGACTTTTATACGTGCGCCCAGTTTCCCGTCTGGCCTGGTGATAGTCGAACAGGCTCAAAAAGCCTCCGCTTTTTTCCATTCAACATCAATTTGCAGCTCTATGAAGTGCGCTCAGTAATGAGTCCACTGCAAAAAGTCTTTTTCTATTGGTGTTGCCTGTAAGTATTGTTGGTTGAGACGTTCTGGCACAACCTCTCTAAACCCCTGTCTGCCGGACAGGCAGGTCTCTAAACCTTTCTCAACTTCTCTCAACTCTCTCAACCCCTCTTCACCACTGAGCGCACTATTTGCAGTGGGCTCAGTAAGTGAACCGTCAGAGCGTACCGCGGAGCATCTGTTCGCGTTCGATGGCTTCGAAGAGGGCTTTGAAGTTGCCCTTGCCAAAGGAGCGAGCGCCGCGTCGCTGGATGATTTCGTAGAACACCGTGGGGCGATCCTGTACGGGTTTGGTGAAGATCTGGAGCAGGTATCCTTCCTCGTCGCGGTCAACCAGGATGTTGAGCGCTTTGAGGTCTTGGACGTCCTCGTCGATTTTGCCCACCCGGTCGATTACGTCGTCGTAGTATGTTTCGGGCACGTAGAGGAAGTCCACACCATTGCGTCGCAACTGGCTGACGGTTTCGAGGATGTTGTCCGTGGCTACGGCGATGTGTTGCACGCCAGGGCCTCGATAGAACTCGAGGTACTCTTCGATCTGGGATTTTTTCTTGCCCTTGGCGGGTTCATTGATCGGGAACTTGATGTATCCATTGCCATTGGCGACCACCTTGCTCATCAGGGCGGTGTATTCGGTGCTGATGTCTTTGTCGTCGAAGGTTACCAGGAGCTGGAAACCCATGACGTCCTGGTAGAATTTGACCCACTTGTTCATGGCTCCCAGCTCGACGTTGCCGACGCAGTGGTCCACGTACTTGAGGCCGACGGGTTTGACCGGATAGATGCTCTTGCGGGGTTCGAAGCCCGGCATGAATGGGCCGGAGTAGTCCTTGCGTTCTACGAAGGTGTGCCAGGTATCGCCGTAGGTCTTGATGGCGCTCAGCTTGACGATGCCATTGTCGTCTTCGAGGGTGAGGGGTTCCATGGCGGGTTCGGCGCCGCGGGAGACGGCCGTGTGGTAGGCCTGTTCGGCATCGTCCACCCAAAGAGCCAGCACTTTTACGCCATCGCCGTGGAGGTGTACGTGGCGAGCGATTTCGTGTTCGGGGCTCAAAGCGGCCGTGAGCACCAGGGTGATCTTGCCTTGGCGCAGCACATAGGAAACCTTGTCGCGGCAGCCAGTTTCCGGGCCGCGATAGGCGATCCACTCGTAACCCCAGGCGGCCTGGTAATACATGGCTGCCTGCTTGGCGTTGCCGACGTAGAATTCGATGTGGTCGGTGCCATTGATGGGAAAGGTATCGGTAGGGGTTGCAGATTGCTTTTGTGCAAGCGTTTCCATGGAAGGTTGATTTGGTGTCAGTGAATAGGCAGAACTCGATCGGCCGCAAAGATAAACAGCCCGGCGATGAAGCGGGGGCGACCCGAAAAGGTAAGCTGGATCAAGTCAGGGGTAGATTTTCTGGCAGCTCACTTCATTATTGGGGAGGACGTATTACCTTCGGCTCGGTCTGAACGGTTCATGGGCGGGCCGAGCCGCCGAATCAAACCATCGATCAATGCGGGATTTGTTCCTCACATTCAGATTCTACGCGCTGGGATTCAGCTTGTCGGTGCTTTTCGTCATCGGCTACTTCGTCGAGGTATTCTTTGTTGTTGCCATTGGGGCTTCGGTGGCGGCGATCTACTTACTGGGACGGGATGCGTGGGCGCTTTGGCGGGTCAGTCGTCCCGTGTTGGCGCAGCGGGTGCTGGTGCGTATGCTCACCTTGGGCGATGATCTACCCGTGCGTCTGCAGGTGTACAATGCCCTGCCTATACCGCTCGACGTGGAGATCATCGATGAGCTGCCCTTTCAGCTGCAGAAGCGAGATTTCGAGCTGAAAGTGCAACTGTCGGGCAAGCAGAAGAAGGAGCTCCGTTACCGCATTCGGCCGGTATCGCGGGGGGCGTACAATTTCGGCGACATACACTTGTACCTTTCCAGACCCTTCGGATGGAGCAAGCCGCAGGGTTTTTTGCAGCGGCGTGTGACCATCCCGGCGGCCCAGGACGTGGCCGTGTATCCTTCGGTTTTGCAGATGCGACGCTTGGAGATGCAAGCCCTTCACCAGCTCAGCACTGCAAAGGGGGTGCGTAAAATCAGGCGCATTGGACACAGCTATGAGTTTGAACAGATCAAGGACTACGTGCGCGGCGACGATTACCGCAGCATCAACTGGAAAGCCACTGGCCGCCGGCACCGCCTCATGGTCAATCAGTACGAAGACGAGCGCTCCCAACAGGTGTATTGCCTCATCGACAAGAGCCGGGTGATGCTAATGGCCTTTGAGGGCATGAGCCTGCTGGATTATGCCATCAACAGCACCCTGGCCCTGAGCAACATCGTTTTGCGCAAATACGACAAGGTGGGGCTCATTACATTTTCCGACAAACTGGGAGCGGTGGTCAAAGCAGACCGACGGCCACGCCACCTGAACAAGCTGCTCCAACAGCTTTACAACGAACAGCAGCGGCCGCTGGAAGCCAATTTCGAACTGCTCTACTATGCCGTGCGCAAATTCGTCACCCACCGTAGCCTGCTTGTTCTCTATACCAATTTCGAAAGCAGCTATGCATTGGAAAGGGTAATGCCACAGCTCAGGCGCCTGGCTCACCAACACTTGCTCCTGGTCATTTTTTTCATCAATACGGAAATAGAAAAAGCAGCCTTTCAGCCCGCCGAAAGTGTAGAGGGCATATATACCCAAGCCATTGCCCAAAAGTTTCTGGCTGAAAAGTCAGCCATGGCGGCGCGGTTGCGCCAGCACGGCATCCAGGTCGTGCTGACCCGGCCCAACGAGCTCTCCCTGGCCGCCATCGAAAAATACCTGGAGCTGAAAGCTCGGGGGTTGGTCTGAGAGGGGATTGCCTTTCTTTGCTCGTTCACATTTGCAAAACCCGAGGTGATGAAAAGATTGAGCAAGTGGATCCTGACCCGCTTGGGCTGGAAAATCGAAGGGCAATACCCCGATGTGGAACGGGTACCCAAAGCCGTGGTCATCGTCATTCCGCATACCTCCAATTGGGATTTTCCGCTGGGGCTGCTGGTGCGCAGTGCCATTGGCGCCGACATCAAGTTCGTGGCCAAGTCCTCGTTGTTTCGCCCTCCTTTCGGGTGGTTGTTCCGGTGGTTAGGGGGGTATCCGGTCGAGCGCAGCCGCCGCACCAACTACGTGCAAAGCATGGTAGAAGTGTTCAATCGGGAACCTCAACTGCACGTCGTCATAGCCCCTGAAGGTACCCGCAGCAAAGTAGATCGCTTGCGCACCGGCTTCTACTACATAGCCAAAGGGGCCGGCATCCCCATCATCATGTGCCGCTTCGACTGGGGAACCAAAACAGTCGCCTTCCGGGAGCCCTTTCATCCGACCAACGACGTAGAATCCGATTTTCAAACCATCGAGGCCTTTTTCAGAGGAGCCAAGGGGAAAATTCCCGAGCAGGGTTATTTGTACCAAGGCTGACAATTCGCTTGACGCCCGGCATGGTTACACTCGACTCCACTACTTTGGGGCACCATTCATGGAACCTAAAAACTTTTGCATTATGAGCATTCTGAAAATCTACACCTCCATCGTTGCAAGCAAACTGGCGCGTTTGCAGAGACTGGCCTACGGGGTTTACCGCCGAGTGCCAGCCATGGGTCGCGTGATGGCCTTGCTCGTGTTGTTCGTACTGTTCCAAAGCCGTTCGGGAGGCCCTGGAAGTGTGGCCAACTTGCAAGTGACCGGCGCACCCGGCAGTACAGGCAGCAAGGGAACTTGCGCCAATGCGGGTTGCCACACGGCCGGTGCTTTCGATCCCTCCCAGAGCATCGAACTGCTCGACGGTACCAGCCCGGTGACCGAATACGAACCCGGCAAGAGTTACGTGCTTCGCATCGTCAACACCCCCGGCACAGGGACACCCGCCCGATTTGGTTTCCAGGCCGTGGCCCTCAACAGCGATAACATGCAGGCAGGCGACTGGGGCGATTTAGGCAGTGGCAAACACACCGTCACCATCAGCGGGCGCAAATACGTCGAACACAGTGCCCCTGCTACCAGCGGCCAGTTCGAAATAAATTGGATCGCACCGCCTGCCGGCACTGGCCAGGTAACCTTTTACGCCGCCAGCATCGCCGCCAACGGCAACGCCAGCAACAGCGGCGATGGCACGGCCAACGGCTCGCTCAGCGTGGCTGAAAAAAACACCTCCAGCACCACTCAACCCGACCGCCCGACTGCTACGGCCAGGGTGTTGAACAACCCCGTGGCCACTACCTTGCCAGTAGAGCTCCACGTACTGCACGCCGGCCATTACACCTTCGGCCTTTTCTCCGCCAAGGGTGAGCAAGTGTTGTCGAAGCATGTTCGCTTCACCACCGGCATCCATACCATGGCTCTGGATGTGGCTCACCTGCCAGCCGGTGTTTATTACTTGCAAGTAGCAGGGCCGGGCCTTCGGTCGGCACACAAAGTACTCGTGCAGTGAGGGCACTTTCCACAAGGAGGTGTGTATAATTAGTGGCAGTGCAAGGGGAGCCAACACCGGAGGTTGCGCTAATTTCGCAGGCAAGGAAGAAGCAGTGCCGAACAGGCGCAACTTCCGGTTTCCTTTTCGACCCTCTATCCTCATTTCCCCATGCCCCAGTTTGCTCATCTTCATTGCCACACCCAGTATAGCCTGCTCGACGGAGCCTCCGACATTCCCCGCATGATGGACAAGGCTCTCGCCGATGGCCAGAAGGGCGTCGCCCTGACCGATCACGGCAACATGTTCGGCGCTTTCCAGTTCGTCGCTGAAGCCAACAAGCGGGGCCTCAAACCCGTGTTGGGATGTGAGTTCTACCTCGTCGAAGACCGCCACAAAAAACAGTTCCTGCGTTCCCGCGGCGAAGAGGATGTGCGCTACCACCAGTTGCTACTGGCCAAAAACCGCAAAGGTTACGAGAACCTCTCCAAGCTCTGCTCGCTCGGCTACCTCGAAGGACTCTACGGCAAATTCCCCCGCATAGACAAGGAACTCATCGAAAAATACCACGAAGGGCTCATCGCCACCAGTTGCTGCATCGGCGCCGAAATACCTCAGGCCATCGTCCACAAAGGTGAAGAAGCCGCCGAGGAGCTGTTGCGCTGGTGGCTCGACCTGTTCGGCGAAGACTACTACATCGAGCTGCAGCGACATCGCGGCATGGAAAACATCGACGGCACCGGCATCAGCCAGGAACACGTCAACCAGGTGCTGCTCAAATTCGCCCGCAAGTACGACATCAAGGTCATCTGTACCAACGACAGCCACTACCTCGAAGAGGAAGACTACTTGCCCCACGACATCCTGCTGTGCATCAACACCAACAGCCTCATCACCGACACCGACCGCTTCCGCTTCCCCTCCAGCGACTTCTATTTCAAGACCCAGGAGGAAATGAACCGGCTCTTTGCCGACATCCCCGAGGCCGTTGATTTTACCCAGGAAATACTCGACAAGGTGGAGCCCCTCGACCTGGCCAACGACGTGATCCTGCCTGCCTACCCCCTGCCCGAGGGCTTCAAATCCCAGGACGAATACCTGCGTCACCTCACCTATGAAGGCGCCAAACGCCGCTACGGTACCATCACCCCACAGATTCGCGAGCGCCTCGAGTTCGAGCTGAAGGTCATCGCCGATTCAGGCTACCCCGGCTATTTCCTCATCGTCCAGGACTTCACCAGCACGGCCCGCCAACTTGGCGTCTCCGTGGGGCCTGGCCGCGGCTCGGCCGCCGGTTCCGCCGTAGCCTATTGCTTGGGCATCACCAACGTGGACCCCATCCGCTACGACCTGCTCTTCGAGCGATTCCTCAACCCCGAGCGCGTCAGCATGCCTGATATCGACATCGACTTCGACGACCGCGGCCGCGACCTCGTCATCGATTACGTCGTTAAAAAGTACGGCCGCAACCAGGTGGCCCAAATCATCACCTACGGTACCATGGCTGCCCGCTCCAGCTTGCGCGACGTCGGGCGCGTGATGAACATCCCCCTCCACGAGGTGGACCGTGTGGCCAAAACTTTTCCTTCCGCATTGGGCCTCTCACTGGCCGAAGTGCTCGAAGGCGACGACCTTTCCCCGGCATTGAAGGAAAAGCTCAACTCCGAAGACCTCGAAAAGGCCTACAAGTTCCGCCAGCTCGCCAGCGGCGACGACGACATCGCCCGCATGATCCATACCGCCCGCAAACTCGAAGGCTCCATCCGGAACACCGGCATCCACGCTTGCGGCGTAGTCATCACCCCCGACGACATCACCCGCTATGTCCCCGTGACGGTGGCCAAAGACAACGACCTGCTCGTCACCCAATTCGACAACAGCGTGGCCGAAGCCGCTGGCTTGCTGAAAATGGACTTCCTCGGTCTGAAAACCCTCACCATCATCAAGGACGCCTGTCGCATCATCGAACACGTGCACGGCGTGCGCATTGACCCAGACAAAATCCCCCTCGACGACCAGAAGACCTACGAACTTTTCCAGCGCGGCGAAACCATCGGCATCTTCCAGTACGAAAGCGAGGGCATGCAAAAGGTGCTCAGGGACATCAAACCCGACCGCTTCGAAGACCTCATCGCCGTAAACGCCCTCTATCGGCCAGGGCCCATGCAATACATCCCCAATTTCGTGGCTCGCAAACACGGTCGCGAACCCATCACCTACGACTTGCCCGAAATGGAGGAGTACCTGCGAGAAACCTATGGCATCACCATCTATCAGGAGCAGGTCATGTTGCTGTCGCAAAAACTGGCCGGCTTCACGAAGGGCGAAGCGGACATGCTGCGCAAAGCCATGGGCAAGAAGCAAAAGGCCGTCCTCGACAAGATGTACTCCAAGTTCATCGACGGCTGCCTCAAAAACGGCCTGCCCCAGGACAAGTGTGAAAAGATCTGGCGCGACTGGGAGGCGTTTGCCAGCTACGCCTTCAACAAGTCCCACTCCACCTGCTACGCCTACGTCGCATTCCAAACGGCTTACCTCAAGGCCCATTATCCGGCCGAGTTCATGGCCAGCGTACTGACCAACAACAAAGACAACCTCAGCGAAGTCACCAAATTCCTGCGCGAGTGCCGCCGCATGGGCATAGATGTGCTCGGGCCTGACATCAACGAGTCTCAATCCGACTTCACCGTCAACGACAAAGGCCAGATCCGCTTCGGACTGTCGGCACTCAAAGGTGTGGGCGAAGGCCCCGTCGAGGCCATCCTCGCCGAACGCCAAAAAAACGGTCCCTTCACCAGCGTGGTGGATTTCGTCTGTCGCCTCGACACCCGCTCCGTCAACAAAAAGGTCATGGAAAGCCTCGTGCTCGGGGGCGCATTCGACCGCTTCGAAAACATCCACCGGGCCCAATTCTTTGCCCCCAGTGGCAAGTATGACACCTACATCGAACACTTGCTCCGCTTCGGTGCCGATTACCAACAGCGACAAATCACCGCTGCAACCAGCCTCTTCGGCGACATCAGCGCCTTCGACATCCAGGAGCCCGAACCGCCCCAGGCCGAACCCTGGCCCCTCATCGAACAGCTCGAAAAAGAAAAGGAAGTCACAGGCATCTACATCAGCGGACACCCCCTCGACGAATACCGCCTCGAAGTGGAGCGCTTCACCACCTGCGCCCTCGACGAACTCGACACCCGCAAAGGCCAGCCTGTCAAAATTGCTGGCATCGTCAGCAAGGTGTCGCACCGCATCAGCAAGAAAGGGACCGGCTGGGGCTTGTTTACCATTCAGGATTTCCACGCATCTCTCGAGTTCCCGCTTTTCAGCGACGACTACCAGAAATTCCGCCACTTCCTCGAACCCGGCAACTGCGTGCTCATCTCGGGCACCTACGAGCCCCGATGGGGCAAAGAGGACGAGTACCAGCTCCAGGTCAAGGAAGTTACCATGCTCGAAAATGCCGGTAGCAAGCTCGCCAGCTCCCTCACCCTGAAAGTGCCCGTGGAAAAAATCACTGCCGAAATGGTGGAGCGCATCGACACCCTCGTGGCCGAAAACCCCGGCCCGCACACCCTGCGCATCGTCTTCCTCGACTACACCAACCGCGTCTCCCTGCGCTTCGTCTCTTCCGATCGCAAGGTCAGGGTCCACAACGACCTGGTGCAGGCGCTCGAGGAGCTCGGCCTACAGTGCGCCATCGAGTGAATCCACCCATCAGCGGCTCAGCAACCACCCGGCGATGCTGAAGCGCGGCCGGTGGGCCATGCGCACTTCGTGCTCTATTTCATCGGCTTTGAAGAAGACCGCCCTGCCACCCAGCGGAAGCACTTCCTGTGTGCCCTCCGGCAGGTAGAGCACCAGCTGCCCCCCGTCGGCCTCTTTCCAATCCTCGTTTAGGTAGGTCACCAACGTGAACTTGCGTCCGCGGTCGTGCTGAAACTGATCGAGGTGCCGTTTGTAAAAACTGCCCTCATCGTAAAAGGCGTAGTGGAATTCGAAGCCGTTCAGCGCCGTGAAGCACGTGCGGTTGAGGTATTGGATGAGCTGTTCGACTCGCTGAATGAACGCCACTTCCGAGGGATCTGCTGGGTGCTCATCGATCCAGCTGATGAGGTCGCCCCGCACGCGCAGGTTTTTCTGGTAGGTGAAATGCTTGCCGATGCCAGCCGGATGCATCAGGCCTTCGGCCTTGCGGTGCAGCAGGTTGTGGCGCAAGGAGGTCACGAGCGGCGCCGGCAGAAAATCGTCGATGACGGCGTAGTTCCGCTCCAGCACACCCTCCACGAATGTCTCGAAAAGCGTTTCAAGCTCTTGCATGGTCTCGAAGGGTTGGATGAGGTGGACGTGTCCAAAATGAGCGCAAAGTAAAGGCTTGCAAGACCATGTATGGGAGGAGTCCGCTTTGGAGAGATGAAACCAGCTTCCCACTGCCCAATTGGCTGGGCGGCCCAGCACTTCGGCTTCTTCTAACGAACGGCCAGGCATATACCTCTCAGGGGGAGTCGGGCCGGCGTCTCTGACATTCGCAGCTTGCTTCGCCCCGCTACCCCCAGCCTTTTGCGCGGCGCTCTTTTCATGCGGGCGAGGGTTCCAAAAGGGCAAAAAAAACCGACGGGGCCGATCGACCTCGTCGAGTTGGATCACTTGCCTTTTTTCCGTTGCATGCCGGCAATACTGATCGCGGGCCGTTTCGGTTCAGCTCGCGCAGCAGCTCAGCTTGGAAACCTCTTTCCCAAATGCGATGGCAGCCAGCTTGATGCCCTCGGTGAGGGTCAGGTAGGGGTACATGTTGGAGCCGAGCTCGGAAACGGGGATGCCGTATTGAATGGCCATGCTGATCAGCTGGATCAGTTCGCCGCCTTCGGGTGCGACGATGCGGGCGCCGAGCAGGCGATCGGTGTCGGGGTTGCGGATGAGCTTGATGAATCCGCGAGTGTCGTTGGCGGCGATGGCGCGCGGCACCTCGCTGAGCGGCAGCACTGAGACTTCGAACGGCAGTCCGGCCCGTTCGGCTTCGGTTTCGTCCATGCCAGCGCCGGCCACCTGCGGGTCGGTGAACACCACCCATGGCATGGCGCTGTAATCCATGGTTTTCACGGTGCTGGTAAAAGCATTGAGCACGGCAGCCTTGCCCTCGGCGGCGGCCGTGAAAACGAAGGCGGGTGTATTGGCCACGTCGCCGGCAGCGAACACGTGCTGTACGGAGGTGCGCATGAATTGGTCGACTGCGATGAAGCCACGTCCATCGAGTTCGACGCCTGCCTTTTCGAGCCCCAGGTTGGCTGTATTCGGTACGATGCCGGTGGCCACGACGAGTTGGCCCGGCTCCTCTGCCGTAATGGTGTGGCCGTCGGGCTGGGTGAGGTGGAGCAGTAGGTGGCCATTTCGCTTTTCCACGCGGGTGAGTTTGTGGCCGAGCAGCAACTCGATGCCTTCGCTGCGAAACTGTTCTTCGAGCACTCGGCCCACGTCGGGGGCCTGGGCTGGCAACAACCTGTCGAAGAGCTCCACGATGCGGACACGGGAGCCCAGCCGCCGGTAGGTCTGTGCTATTTCCAGGCCGATGTAGCCGGCGCCCAACACGGTGAGGCTCTCGGGGCGTTGCTCCAGCTCGAACAGGGTGCGATTGGTCAGGTAGCCTGTTTCCTCCAGCCCCTCGACGGGGGGCACTTGTGGCGATGCCCCAGTGGCAATGAGGAACTTAAGGGCGGAGTAGCGGTCGGTGCCGTTGACGACGATCGTCTTTTCGTCTTCGAAAACGGCGTGTCCTTCTACCATGGTCAGGAAGTGGAAATCGGCCACCACTTCGGCGTATTTCTTCCGCCGCAGCTCATTGACCAGCTCTTTCTTGCCCTTTATGAGGGCCGGAAAATCGACGTCCACGCCGCGGGGTCGAATGGCGAAAAAATGGGAGTGGGATCCGCGGTAGGCAGCCTCTGCGGCCCTGATGAGGTGCTTGGATGGCACGCATCCGACGTTGACGCAAGTGCCCCCAATCGGCAGACCGCCGTTCACCATGAGGGTTCGCAAACCCAATTCCTCGGCCTGGATGGCTGCGGCAAAAGCAGCCGAGCCTCCTCCGATGATGATGAGATCGAACCGTTTGGAGTCTTCTCCGCCGGTGGGGGGTGTTTCCCCCACCACGCGGTAGGAAGGGGTGGCATCGATGGCGGCCACGATGGATTCGCGGTCGGTCTTCGAAGGGTCATAGGTGCAGGTGCAGCGGCCTTCGGAATAGCTCACGGCGACTTCGTGAACGCCATCGATTTTCGAAAGCAGGCTCTCGATACTGCGAGCGCAGTGTTCGCACGTCATACCTTTTAGCTGCAATTGCAGCGTTTGAAGGCGCTCGGTCGAGGGATCCTTTTTGCCGAAAGGATTTTTGAAAAGCTTCATGGGCAAAGGTTTGTGGTACAAAATGGGTTTGGACGGGTTCAGTGGGCAGGGTTCGGGTGCACCTCGAGGACTTTGTAGCCCGTTTCGTCGATGGCACGCACGATGGCTTCCACGCTGGTCTTTTGCTGGTCGTACTCCACGATGGCTTGGCCGCTGTGGTAGTCGGCCTCGGCTTTGACTACGCCAGGCACTTGCAGGGCGGCATGTTCGATGTGTTCTTCACATCCCGTGCAGGTCATCCCGCTGATTTGCAATTCGGCTGTGCGTAGGTCTTCGGCTTTTACATCCACCACCTTGGCCTCGTTCTGCGGGTAGAAAATGTGGGCGTAGTGCGGAAAAGCCAGCATCAGGGCTGCAAATACCGTGACGATGCCGAGGAAAGTTTTTGTCTGCAGGAAAGGCACTTTGCCGTCTTCCTCACATGCACAATCCACTTCAGCCTTGGACGGGCGCAGTTTCTGCCACCAGGCCAAGCTCAAGGCTGCCACTGTCAAACCGATGAGGTAGGGTCGGGCCGGTTCGAGCCAGGAAAAAGTAGCGGCCATTCCGCTCGTGCCGGCAAGCAAGGCCAGCACCGGGGTGATACAACACAGGGAGGCGGCAATGGCGGCCAGCAGTCCAGCTCCTGCCCATTTCCCAGTTGCGCTTGGTGATTTCATGATCGACGGAGTTTGGTGATTGGAACGATTCGGGTCCGCATCGAGCGGATGAACTGTTTAATGGAATGCTTAAATAGCGAGCCTGCATCCTCCGTTGCGGCCAACCTCGGCCACCCGCTCAGCGGCGACGTCGGGCAGTCGAACGAGTGGCAGCTGGTCGGGATTCGAGGAGGTGAAACAGCGTTTCTACCAAGTTCTTGGCCGTGGCTGAGAGGTGGTAGTAGATCGTGACGCCGTCCTGTTCGGTGATGACCAGGCCAGCCGCTTTGAGTTTCTTGAGGTGTTGGCTAATGGCTGGCACCGTCATCTGGAGGATTTCAGCCAGGTCGCACACGCACAGGGTGTGTTCTTCGGCCAAAAGCAGCAGGATGCGAAGCCGCACTGCATTGCCTGCCAGGCTCAACCGCTGGCTGAGCTGTGCAGTGGGTTCTTCGAGCTGCTGGACGAACTGCCGGCAGCGGCTGATCTGGTTTTCGTCGCGATTGACGCGGATACAAGTATTGGCGTTGCGCTTTTTCATGGGGCAAATGTAGGCTCGTGAATTTATTTAAACAACTGCTTAAATAATGTTTGGTTCAAAAGAGGCTGCTGCCAAGTTGTCTGCTGGCAAACAACCGCTTTGAAAAAGAAGGCAGCGCCAATGAAAAGGGAGTGAACGGCCGGGCCGGCAGGGGTCAGGCATCGTGGGCGGGGCGGGGTAGCGCTTGGGGTGGCAGGTCGAGGATTTGCCGGGCGCGTGAGAAGGGTTCGTGTTCGCGGGCGCAGATGAGGATTTCCTGGCCGGTGATGGGGTGTTTGAAGCGCAGGCTGGAAGCGTGGAGCAACATTTCGGTGATGCCGAAGTGCTCTTTCCAGATGCGGTTTTGTTTGTTGCAGCCATGGGGGCGGTCGCCGATGATGGGATGCCCGGCTCGGGCGAGGTGTCGGCGGAGTTGGTGTCGGCGGCCGGTGAGGGGATATAGTTCTACGAGGGAGTAGCGCGAGGTAGGGAACCCCCCGGATGGAATGGGCAGTTCGCGGCGGGCCAGGGTGCGAAAACGGGTGACGGCATCCTGATACACCCCGGTGGTTTTGTTCTTCAGCGGCCGATCGATGAGCCCCTCGTCGTCGGTATAGCCCCTGACGATGGCGTGATAGACCTTTTCGATTTGGCGTTCCTTGAAAAGGGCATGCAGGGCCACGTTGGTTTGTTCGTCGAGGGCGAACAGGAGCACGCCGGAAGTCTTGCGATCGAGGCGGTGGACGGGATAGACGTAGCGTCTGATTTGGTTGCGCAGCAGTTGCAGGGCGTGGCGCGTGGCGTCGCGGGTTTCGCCGCTGCGGTGCACCACCAGGCCATGGGGTTTGTTGATGGCCACCATGTGGTCGTCCATGTAAACGATTTCCAAAGGCTGAAAGGCGGTGTCGGTCATCTGAGGGCGTGGCGTGTTCTTTGCCAATCGATTGGTTCACCCACAAAAATGCCCATTTATGCGTGCTCGCAAATACCTCGGTATACTTCTCGGTGTGGGACTGCTCTTCGGACTCTATCGGAAATTCCTCGCAGGGGTGCACACCCTTGGACCTGGCCATGCGGGTGTGATTTTGTTGCTGTTGCTGTTGCTCGGCGGCATCGTGCTCATGGTGTATCGCGTGTTGAACGAGTAGCGTCAACTGCTTTTCCGTTTGATTGTCCCATTTCGCCGCATTGCCAACTCGTCGAATAGTTCACTTTCCCCCTCAGGACTGCTTGACGATGAGGAGTCGTGGTCCACGTCGAGCCTGGGGTTTTTCACCCCGAAATCCATCTCGTGGTAGTGGTATAGTTTCCAGCGTCCAAACTGGTACTCCAACGCAGTGAGGTTTTCCACCCAATCACCGGCGTTGAGGTAGCACACGTCGCCAAATGGGCGGATTTGAGGAATGTGCACATGGCCGCAGATGACGTACTGGTAGCCCTTGCGTTGGGCCAGTTCGACGGCGGTGCGCTCGAAATCATGAACGAATCGAACCGCCTCTTTTACACTCATTTTGATTTTGCCGGCAAAAGACATGCGAGGCCTGCCGAATCGCTCTCTCCACTTGTTCACGAAGCGGTTGATGCGAATCAACCACTCGTAGCCGACACTTCCAAGTCGTGCTACGAGGGGCGAGTAGCGCATGAACACGTCGAAGACATCTCCGTGAAAAATCCAGATTCGCTGCCTGTCCACCTGCAGGACGAGCTTGTCGCACAGATGGATGTTGCCGATGTGGGTTCCTGAAAAGCGGCGCAGGGCGTCGTCGTGGTTGCCTGTCAGGTAGTACACTCGAGTGCCACTCGCTGCCATTTCCAGGATGCGTTGAATGACCTGGATGTGTGCAGTGGGGAAATACCGACGGCGAAAATTCCACATGTCGATGAAATCGCCATTGATGACCAAGGTGGTAGGTTGGATGCTCCTCAAGTAGCGAAGCAATTCCTTGGCATGGCATCCGTAGGTGGCCAGGTGCACATCCGAGATGACGACGATGTCTGGACTTCTCATTTGGGCTTTTTGGCAAAAGTTGCCTGCGTGGTTTAAGTGATGTTGTGTTCTCGATTATCAAACCATTAAGGCTCTGCGGAGTCATTTCCATTGATTAATTGGCGTGACGAACGTGACGAACGTGACAGGCGTGACGAACGTGGCGGGCGTGACAAACGTGACGGACGTGGCGGGCAAGGTGGCAAATTGAGGAGCTCAATTCAATTGAGCTCCTCAATTCTGACTTGACAATTCTGACTTGAACCGAGCGCCTGATGTAGCTCTCACAGGAGCTAACTATCGGATAGCTCCTGTATTCCTTCTGGAGGAGCTGTGCATTCAGGAGCTGACAGGGAGGGCGCGCCTGAGAAAGGAGTATTTCACCTCACATCATCTTCTCTTGAACGGCCGTGAGGATGCTTTTCAAAGCGGCGTCGGCCCGTTCTGCCAGGGCCTGTGCTTTGCTCGTGAGCTCGCTGGCTTTCGAGGCGTCTTCGAGGCTTTTGGCGTTGATGCGCACGTTGAGCCAGGCGGCGTGGACGGCGGCATGCGCACACAAGGCACCCACTGCGGCGTCGGTCACCGAACTGGGATTCCCCTCTTTTACCATGGCTTCGGTTAGGTCGAATACTTCTGCGGCGAGTTCCATGGTGTGCAGGGGTACTTCGGTGGCGTAGAGGGTGGCTTGCTGGATGGCGTTTATGCGGGTTGCTTTGTCCTCCTCGGTTTCTTTGGGAAGGCGGAAAGCCTCCATGATTCGATTGAAGGCGTTGGTATCGTCGTCCACGAGGGTGAGCAGGTCGTCTTTGAGCCGCTGGCCTTTTTCTGCCCAATGCGAGAATTCCGGTATGCGGTCGTCCCAACCTCGTTTGGCGGCACTGAGGTTGGCAACCATGGCGCCCAAGGCAGCACCCAAGGCGCCGACGGCGGCTGCCACGCTACCTCCTCCGGGGGTAGGCGTGCCTTTGGCAGTTTCGTTGGCCAGGCCACGCAGCGACATGTTGACCAATGGCCTGTGTTCGTCTTCTCGCAGGCGGTACTCGATGATTTTCTTTTTGGGGTCGAAGGGGCCCAGCTCGTCGAGGCCGAGGCTCTTGACGGCGATGTGGATGAGTTCCTCTTCGGAGGCGCCGGTGCTCCAGTTTTGCTTTTGGAGGAAATACCGGCCAGCGTCGAGAAGCACTTGCAAAGGCACCATGCCAACGATTTCGGAGCCTGTCACGCGCATGCCGCGGCTTTCGGCACTTCGGCAGCAGGCGTCGAAGGCCTGGTGGAGCGGGGTGACGGAGAGGTTGGTGAGGTTCATGCTGACCTGTGCCAGTCCGTACTCGGGGATGTACCAGCCAATAGCTTTGACGGCTTTGCAGGCACCGGGGATGCGAACGGGTTCGCCGTTTTCATCGCGTTCGATGGGGCCGGTGATGGGGTCGCCGATGCGTTTGACGCGGCCCTTTTCCCGCACGTCGAAGGCGACGCTGTTGGCCCGGCGGACGCTGGTGGTGTTGAGGTTTACGTTGTATGCTACCAGGAAGTCGCGGGCACCGATGACCGTGGCACCGGTGCGAGGGTTGAACACCGCTGGTCCGAAATCGGGTTTCCACTCGGGGTTGCGCAGCTTGTCGGCGAGGCCCTCGTATTCACCGGCGCGGATGGTAGCCAGGTTGCGGCGTTCGGGGCGCGTGGCAGCATACTCGTAGAGGTAAACCGGAATGCCCAGCTCATCGCCGACGCGCTGGCCCAGGCGCCGGGCCCATTCGACGCATTCCTCCATGCTGATGTTTGCCACGGGCACCAGCGGGCAAACGTCGGTGGCGCCCATGCGCGGGTGGGCACCCTCGTGTTTGCTCATGTCGATGAGTTCGGCAGCTTTTTGGATGGCTCTGAAGGCTGCTTCTACCACAGGCTCCGGGGCACCGACGAAGGTGACCACCGTACGATTGGTGGCCTTGCCGGGATCGACGTCGAGCAGTTTGACACCTTCGACGCGCTCGATTTCACGCGTGATTTGTTCGATGATGCGCATGTCGCGTCCCTCGCTGAAATTGGGTACGCATTCGATGATGGGCTGTTTGTGCATATTGCCGGTGGATTCGGAGTGTGAGGTTAGGGGTTGGGGGAATCATTTTCGCCGCAAAGCAACAACCTGCCCCGCAGAAACCCGAAAATCGCAACGAGAATCCCTTCTTTTGCCAATCAATTCAACGCCATGGCCCAGCGCTCACAACTCATTTACGGTCGGCATCCGGTGCTCGAAGCCCTCGATGCCGGTCATAGTATCGACAAGGTGTATCTGCAACGCGGCTCGAGGGGAGAATTCGAGAAGGAATTGCGCAAGCGTTGCCAGCAACGCCACATCCCCTTGCAATACGTGCCCAAGGAAAAACTCGACCGCTTCACCAAGAGCAACCACCAAGGCGTGGTAGCCATGCTGGCCCTCGTGCCCTATTACCGGCTGTCGGATGTGGTGCAAAACCTTTTCGAACAGGGAAAGCAGCCGCTTCTGCTGCTGCTGGACGGTGTCACCGACGTGCGCAATTTCGGCGCCATTGCCCGTTCAGCAGAGGTTTTTGGTGCCCAGGCCTTGGTGGTGCCCCGCAGTGGCAGTGCTCTCATCAACGCCGATGCGGTGAAAGCCTCGGCTGGTGCCCTGCTGCGGCTGCACATTTGCCGCGAATACAGCCTGGTGCAGGCCATCGATTACTTGCAGCAAAGCGGCATACAGGTATTTGCCAGCGACCTGCAGGCCGAAAGCCTCATTTTCGAGCTGGACTTGCGCGGGCCCGTGGCGTTCGTAGTGGGTGCCGAAGACTCGGGTGTGCAGGCAGCCCTGCTCGAATCGGCCGACCGACGCTTCCGCATTCCCCAGCAGGGCCAGACCGACTCGCTCAACGTATCGGTTGCGGCCGGCGTGATGCTGTATGAAGCGAGTCGCCAGCGACTGCTCGCACTCTGAGTCCAATGTCAGGACTTGCGCTTGAGCTGGATGCCGATGCCCCCCAGGTTGAGGATCAACTCGTCGCAACGCACGTCCTTGACCGTGTAGGTGAGTACGAGGCCATTGGTGTATTCGAGCTGGAGCAGGGTGTCCACGGGCAGGGTCCATTTGAAGTTGTTGGAAATGGTGCCGTTGAATTCGGTGGAGAAAAGGGAATCATCGGTACAGTGGCCGTTGAAGTTGGCCTCGAACGTGACTTCGTCGCCGACACCCAGCACGGGGGTTTCCACCCAGGTGCCCACGATGGTGGTCGCCAAGGTTTCGGGGCCACAGTCGTCTTTTTCGTCCTTTTTGCAGGCAAGGATGGTCAGCAGGCAGACGCCTGCCAGGAGCAGCATTTTTTTCATCGATGTAACATTTTGAAGGACAAAAGTAGCAGCCCGTGGCGAATGGCCGATCCCACCGCAAAATGCCAGCCGGAGATCAGGAGATCTGAGGAACCGATGGGATGGGTCTCGAGGCAAAGGACATCACCATCTGGTTGTGCATGTGCCTTTTGGACCCGGTTTCGAGGTCTCAACAAAAGTCTTTCCGTCCCTTTGGAGAAAAAACATACTTTTGGCCTTCTCAAATGCTAAAGGACTTCTGAGTTACAAGAAAACTACACTTGTTGACCAGTAGAGCCAATCTTACGAGAGTCTGTCTCACTTCATTCAAGAGAAACTGCCTCTTCACGGTTCATGCGAGTTGCGCTGGGAGAAAGCTCTTTCAGTCGTTCCGAGCTCCACACCAGGTGGACGCATGAATTGAAATGCAGAATTTCACATCACGGAGGCGAAGGGGTCGTCGATTGACGATGCTTTGATGTGGGCCAAGGAATTTGGCCCCTTTGCTCATTGCGACTGGAGTCATGAGCGTTTTGGCTGAATTTCATTTTCATCGAACGAACATACTATGAGCAAGGGCTACCCTACCATTTTCATTCTACCCCATGTGTACAACAGCCCGTAGTATGTCATGTAACCACGCCAGGATGCCCCTGTGCGAAACTAACCAAGTCTGGCTATGCCCTTCCGTCGGTAAGCCCCCTGCGACTTATCGAAGGCGAAGCCTTGCAAATAGCTGAGCGGGCCATGTGTCGTTTGGAAGGCTCCTTGGATCCACCGGCTCAAATACCTTTGCGCAAACCATGTTTTCTGTGTTTCCTTTTTTCAGAAAAAAAACCCTCGCTCACACGGGCTTGGAGCTGCTCAGGGTGGACATGCACTCCCACCTGGTGCCCGGTGTGGATGATGGAGCCAAAGACCTCGAGGAAAGTATCTTTCTGATAGAAAGTCTGTACGCATTGGGTTACCGCACGCTCATCACCACTCCCCACATCCGACCGGAGTACTTTCCCAATGAGCCCGAGACATTGCTCGAGCGCTTTGCTGAACTGCAAGGGGCTGTGGCTGGTCGTTTTGCCGGCCTCACCATGGCTTGTGCCGCAGAATACTACGTGGACTTCGGTTTCCTGGAATACATGGAGCGCAAGGAACTGCTCACCTTTTCGGGCAGAAGGGTGCTCATCGAGCTATCAACCATTGCCCCTCCACCCAATCTGGAAGAAATCATCTTTGCCTTGCGCCTCAAAGGCCTGCAACCCGTCGTGGCCCATCCCGAACGCTACGGCTATTTCCGAACCAAAGAATTCATGCGCATCCGTGAGCTCGGCTGCGAGTTTCAAATAAACCTCATGTCGCTGGTTGGCCACTATGGCACTGAGACGCGGCAACGCGCCGAAAAACTCATCGATACCGGGCTGGTCGATTTCTTCGGCTCGGACTGCCACATCCCCGCCCACATAGGAGTGTTGAGGGAGCTGGCCAACAAATCCGCTGTCCTGAAGCGCATCCGCCGAGCTTCACCCCGCAACAGTGAGCTGGTCGGCGAATAGACGCCCTCGCTCAGCTGTCCTGTCAGGTTACCTTTTCTGCCTGCGCACACGCCCCAATCCCCTGCCACTTTCTCAAAGACCGGACTCAGCGTTTCCGCTTGACTCGCTTGCAAGCCATTACACCTATAACCCAATTCAGTTTCTCAATCGTCTGACCATGAAAACAAACTTCCTTTCGCACACTTTCCTTCTTGGTTTGGGGCTTTCCTTGTTACTCACCGGCGGCTGCATACCTTACACCCAGTTGGTGAATTTTTCTGCCGACTCATCCGAGGCCTTCGTCAATGCCCAGTACGTACAAGACCCTCCGCAGATCACCATCCAACCCGACGACATCTTGGCCATCACGGTGAGCACGTTCGACTCCCTGGCATCCATGATCTTCAACAAGCCCCTGGTGCCAGCTGGCACCGACGGCAGTTTCATCGGTCAGGGCTATCTGGTTGATCAAAACGGCTACATCGAGTTTCCCGTGGTAGGCAGGATCCTGCTCAAAGGTTTGACCCGCGACCAGGCCAAGGACACCATCCGCACGAAAATCCTGACCTACCTGCGCGATCCCATCGTCGAGGTGCGCTTTCTCAACCTGCACGTCAGCGTACTGGGGGAGGTGGCCCGCCCGGGTGTTTACACCTTTCCCGACGAAAAATTCACCATATTGGAGGCATTGAGCCTAGCAGGCGACATGACCACCTATGCGGATCGCTCCGAGATTTTGGTCATCCGGGAATACGGCAAAGTGCGGGAGTTTGGCAAGGTGGATCTCCTTTCTTCGAGGGCCTTCGAATCGCCATATTTTTACCTGACGCAAAATGACGTGGTTTATGTGAAACCCTTGGAACAAAAGAAAAACCTCATCGAGGATCCCCTGTCACGGGCCCTGGCCATTGCCAGTGCCCTGGCATCCATCACCACTGTCGTCATCGCCCTTTCTCGCATATAAACCCCCTTTGCCATGGATAACAACAAAGACCTGCTCACCGCCAATTTCGTCGTCAAGTGCCTGCGCAAGTGGTATTGGTACATTCCGCCGGTGCTCATCGCCCTGGCCATTGCCCAACTGTTGTTCATGCAGGCCTCACCTGTTTGGACCGTCACAGGTTCCATCGTCGTGGAGGAGGAGAAGACCCAAACCTCCCAGCTCCCAGAAGAGACCATCATCACCGGACTACCCTTTGCCAATCGAGGCAGCCTCAATCGGCAGATGCAAGAGCTCAAGTCGCGCAGCCTCATGGAAAAGGTAGTCGACTCCCTTGACCTCGACGTGATTTACTGGAAGGAAGGGCGCTTCAGGGATGAAGAGCTCTACCGTCGCTCGCCCGTGCGGCTGGTTTCCGTCAGCGACCGGTCGGCAGCCAACGGCATGGCTTTGCGGGTGCAATTGAAATCGAACAGCGATTTCACCTTGCTCCATCCCGAGGAAGACGAGCCGTTGCTGGATGGCAAGTTTGGAATGCCTTTCCAGTACGAAGACCTCGCCTTTACCTTGCAATACGACAGCCTGGCTCCCGCAGTCGAGGGGGTTATTCGCATCGAGATCAAGATGCCGCGGGAGATGGCCGCCTGGTATTCGGGCAAGCTGCAGCTACGCCGCCTCAACCAGTCCAATGTGCTTGCCGTCAGCATCCAGGATCAGACACCCGAAAAATTGCAGGACATCATCCGCATGCTCGTCAAGGTGTACAACATCGTGGCACAGGAAGAGAAAAACAAAGTGGCAGACAAAAGCCTGCAATTCATCAACGACCGCCTCGTCAGCCTCAACGCCGAGTTGTTCAGCGTGGAGGGACGCGAGGCGAGCGTGCGTTCCAGCACCCAGGTCATCGCCGACGTGGGCACGAGTGCCGAGCGGTATTTCGAGCAAATCACCACCGCTCAAACTGAACTGCTGGCCCTGCGCAACACCAAGACCACCCTGCTCAACATGAAGGAATTTCTCGAAACGGAGTCCAACCGCTACGAGCCCATCCCCAACTTCGGCGACATCGCCGGCTTTTCTTTCGCCGGTTTGCTCACCGACTACAACAACCTCGTCATTCAGCGCAAGGCACGCCTGGAGCACTCCACCCTCCAGCACCCCGTGGTCATCTCCATGACCAACAAGATAGACGACCTGCGCACTACGCTCGAAAACGGCATCCGCCTTGCTCTGCGCGACCTGGAGAAGCGCGAGCGGGAACTCGTGCAGCAAAGCAGCTCGCTGGAGAGGCAGGTGCAGCGCACTCCCTTTGCCGAAAAGCAGATCAAGGAAATTTCCCGCCAGGCCAGTGTTTTCCAGGAGATCGTCCTCTACATGCTCAAAAAGCGCGAGGAAACCGCCATCGGCCTGGCCACCCAGGTCGAAAGTGCCCGCATCCTCGACGACCCGGTGCCGGGATCCGTTCCTGACGGGCCCAGCCGCACCCAGTATTTCGCCATTGCCTTACTCGTGGGGCTTGCCCTGCCCACCGGCTTTTTCCTCTTGCAGGAAAAACTCGATACCCGCGTCAGCTCTTCCGACGAGGTAAAGGCGCTCAGCAAGCTCCCCTTCCTCGGCGAAGTGGCCCTCGAAAAGGATGAAGACAAATTGCTCATCAAGGAGGATGTGCGCAGCATCAACTCCGAAATGTTCCGCATCATCCGCACCAACCTGCACTTCCTGCTGCCGCCCGGCAAGGACCGCATCATCCTGATCACTTCCAACGAGTCAGGTGACGGCAAAACTTTCGTCAGTGGCAACCTCGCCGCCACCCTTGCCCTCACCCAAAAGCGCACCATCGTGCTGGAACTCGACCTGCGCAAGCCTAAACTCACCCGCCTGCTCACAGGCAAGCCGGGCACCGTGGGCCTGACCAACTACCTCGTTGGTGATGCAGAAATCGAGGACATCATCCACCCGGTGGAAGGCTACGAGTCGCTGTACTACATCAGCTGCGGCCCTACCCCGCCCAATCCGGCCGAACTCATCCTCAACGAAAAATTGGATGCACTCTTCGATTACCTGCGAAAGCAATACGAATACATCGTTGTGGATACGCCACCCGTCACCGTCGTGACCGATACTTTCCTGCTCAACCGGTTCGCCTCTGCCACGGTCTTCGTCATCCGCGCCAACAAGACCAAAAAGGAAGACCTGAAGAACTTGGACGAAATTGCCCAGCAAGGCAAGCTGAACTCCCCTGCCATCATCCTCAATGGTGCCAAACCATCCAAACGCTACGGCTACTACTATTGATGGACGACCTTTCGAAACCAAACCCCGCCACACCATGAGCCAGACAAGCACCGCCACCCTGCCCCGCGACGACGAACACTGGGACACCATCATCACCAGCAAGGCTCCCCTGTTCGATTTCCGCCTCGGAGAGGTTTGGCGCTATCGCGACTTGCTCGTGCTGTTCGTCAAGCGCGACATCGCCCAGGTTTACAAGCAGACCATCCTGGGCCCGCTGTGGTTTTTCATCCAACCCTTCATCACCACCATCGTATTCACGGTCATCTTTGGCAACCTGGCCGAAATTTCCACCGATGGCATCCCGCCCATCCTGTTTTACCTGGCCGGCATCACTTTTTGGAACTTTTTCGCCGACGCCCTCAACAAGTCCTCTGCGGTTTTCCGCGACAACGCCAACATTTTCGGCAAGGTCTATTTCTGTCGGCTGGTGCTGCCGTTGTCCATCGTAGCAAACCACTTCATCAAGTTCTCCATCCAGTTGTTGATGTTCATCATCGTGTACGGCTACTTCATGAGCGTCAACGATGCGGTGCGTCCCAATGCCCATGCGCTCCTGTTTCCCTTGCTGGTGTTGATCACGGCGGGGTTGGCCTTCGGCTTTGGCCTCATCATCACCTCCCTGACGGCCAAGTACCGCGACCTGTTTTTCCTCATCCAGTTTGGGATCCAGTTGTGGTTTTTTGCCACGCCCGTGGTGTATCCGCTCTCCGAGGTGGATCCGGAAAACCGCATTTACGCCGTGCTCAACCCCATGACGGCGGTGGTCGAGACGTTCAAGTACGGCTTCACTGGCGTGGGGACGTTCGAGTGGTCGTACCTGGCCTACAGCACGGGCTTTGCCGTCTTTATCGTCCTACTGGGCATCCTCGTCTTCAATCGCATCGAAAAGACCTTCGTGGATATCATTTGAGCGGGGAAATGGATCCGCGGTCAAGTCGAATCCCCCGCTAAAAGGGGTTTTGAAATGAGCAGACGAGCTCCGAACAAAAGCTGCAAAGCCCAACCGAGATCCACCTGCTTACGCCGTCCGTGCAGCCAGGCGGGCGTACCTGTCCGGCGTTTCGCTGTGTAATTCCATTTCGCCGAAGGCGCACAATACATTTTCACAACCTCTACAGAAGAAAAACCAGACCATGCCAACAGTCATCAAAACCGAGAATCTTTCGAAGCAATACCGACTCGGCACCATCGGCACCGGCAATCTCTACAGTGACATCACGCGCTGGTGGTACCGCATCCGTGGCAAGGAAGATCCCTTCCTCGTCATCGGCGAGACGAACGACCAGACGGTGCGTGCCAACTCAGAATACGTCTGGGCCCTGCGCAACATCAACTTCGAAGTGCAGCAGGGCGACCTCGTCGGGCTGATCGGCAAGAACGGCTCGGGAAAGTCCACCTTGTTGAAACTCCTTTCCAAAATTACCGCCCCCACCACCGGCGTCATCAAGCTGAAAGGGCGGGTGGCTTCCATGCTCGAAGTAGGCACCGGCTTTCACCCCGAGCTCACCGGCCGCGAAAATGTATTCCTCAACGGCACGATCATGGGCATGACCAAAAAGGAGGTGGAGCAAAAATTCGACGAGATCGTGGAGTTTGCCGGGGTGGCCCGATACATCGAGACTCCCATCAAGCGCTATTCATCGGGCATGTCGGTCAGGCTGGCTTTTTCCGTGGCTGCCCACCTCGACCCCGAAATCTTGCTGGTGGACGAAGTGCTGGCGGTGGGCGATGCCGAGTTTCAGCAAAAATGCCTGGGCAAGATGAGCGCCGTCAGCAAAGAAGGCCGTACCATCATCTTCGTCAGCCACAACCTCGGCTCCATACGCCGCCTGTGTAACCGAGGCCTGGTGCTCAGCAAAGGGCACCTCGTATTCGACGGAGAGGTCAACCAAGCCGTGGACACCTACCTGGAAAGCCTCCCAAGCCACGATGAGCGCGGCAGCAACGTGGTCTCTTTCCAGGCCGATGAAAACAAGCATTTCCAGTTCACCTCCATCAGCGTCGAAAACCAGCACGGCCAGAGTCAGGGCAAGTTCTTCTACGGCGACCGCATCATGGTGCGCATTGGCTATGTGCTGCGCGAAGATGTGCGCAACTTCTCGGTGCGCATGTCGCTGGCTCGCAACGGCGAAACCCTCTTTTGGACTTTCGACACCGACAACGACGAAGCGCTTTTCGCCCGTCGCCTCAAAGGGGAATACCTGGCTTGTCTGGCCCTGCCCGACTACCTCAAAGCCGGCATCTACACCATCAGCATCTCATTCATCGAGATGGGCTTCGAAAAAGAAGAACACGTGGACGTGATCCGTTTCGTGCTCGACGATTCCACCATCGATACCACCACCAAGTCCTACCACCTCGACCGACCTGGCCATATCCGGCCGCATATCAACTGGGTCTATACCGAACACCCCGTCGAGGTCTGACCAAAGCCCATCCCCGTTCAACGCATCATGGCCCCAACGACCACTTCACCCATACCGCTCTATTTCCTCAACTCCCATCCCATCCAATACTTTGCTCCACTTTACCGCAAGATTGGAGCCCTGGCGGAGTTCGACCTCGAAGTGATCTTTTGCAGCTCCCACGGGCTGGGTGGCGAGCTGGACAGGGAGTTTGGCACCCGTGTCAAATGGGACATACCCGTCCTGGAAGGGTATCGGAGCCGGTTTTTGAAAAATCACTCCTTCAGCCCTGGCATCTATGGGTTTTGGGGCTTGCTCAACCTGGGCCTCATCCCGCTGCTCTTTTCCCAAAAAAGGGGGGTGCTCGTCGTGCATGGTTGGGGCTATGCCAGCAACCTGCTGGCCTTGCTGGTGGGGCGCCTCGCTGGTCACACGGTTTGCTTGCGCGGCGAAACGCCCGCCTGTCACGAAGACCGCTTCAGCGGCTGGCGCCGCTCGCTGAGGTCTTTTTTCGTAAAAAACCTACTGGGGCGGCTGGCCCATTTCTGCCTGTACATTGGCGACGAAAACCGCCGGTTCTACCTCCGCTATGGCATTCCAGAAAAAAAACTGGTGTTCACTCCCTATGCAGTGGACAACGATCGCTTCGGATCGGAGGCCGATCGACTTGTGCCGCAGCGCGAATCCCTGCGGATGGAATTGGGCTTGCCCATCGACAAAGTCGTCGTGTTGTTTTCCGGAAAATACATTCCCAAAAAACGGCCCCTGGATTTGCTGCACGCCTTCGCCCAATGCCCCACCAAGGAAAAGGCCCATCTGGTTTTCATGGGGGAAGGAAGTTTGCGTGCCGAAATGGAGCGCGCCATTGCCCGAGGCGGTCTTGGCAATGTGACCCTCACCGGCTTCGTCAACCAGTCGGAGGTGTCGAAGTATTACGCTGCTGCCGACCTCTTCGTCATGTGCAGCGATTATGGTGAGACCTGGGGCCTGTCCACCAACGAAGCCATGAATTTCCAGCTGCCCGTGTTGCTGTCCGACCGCACGGGCTGCTGCGCCGACCTCGTAGAGCCCGGCCTGAACGGCTACGTCTTTCGCACGGGCGACGTGCAAGCCCTGGCTGAAAAGCTGGACGCCTTCATCAGCATGAGCCCCGAGCAGCGCCGTCGGATGGGTGCCCATTCCCGCCGCATCATCGGGCGCTACAGCTACGATCGCATCATCGAAGGGTTGCGCGAGGTAGGCCGGCGCCGTTTCCCCAGTTCTTCTGCGGCTCTCACCAAAGCGCCATGAAAATCCTCCTCATAGGTCAGGATCGCCATTGGGCGTTGGAACGGGTCTATCGCCGCCACCTCTCGGAGTGGTGTGAGGTGGAGCTGGTACCCGTGGAAGACTGGTTCGATGATTTTTACCAAAGCTCTTTGCTGCGAAAGGTGCAGGTCCGATTGGGGCTGAGCGACATTTACCGGCAATTGGGCAGGCGGGTGCTCGATGCAGTGGACCGCTTTCGGCCTGACGTGGCCCTCGTTTTCAAGGGCATGAGTGTATTGCCGGAAGTGCTCGAGCAAATCCGGGCCCGGGGCATCATGCTGGCCAATTACAATCCCGACCATCCCTTCCTGTTTTCTTCTCGAGGTAGCGGCAACGAAAACGTGAGTCGTTCCATAGGGCTCTACGACCTGCACCTCAGTTACAGCCGCCCCGTGTTGGAGCGCATCAGACGGGAATACGGCATCGACACGGGCTGGCTCCCCTTTGGGTTCGAACTACCTGAGGAGGACTTCAGCCAAATCGAATCCCAAAAGGAAGAAATGGCCGTGTGTTTCGTCGGCAATCCGGACCCGAGCCGCGAAGCCATGCTCACACAGGTGGCAGCTGCGGGTTTTCCCGTGGTGGTGCACGGCCATGGATGGCGCCCCAGGTTGCGCGGCGTGGAGGGCGTCGAGGTGCGCGACGCTGTCTATGGCCTCGACTACTGGCGTACCTTGCGGCGCTACCGCGTCCAGCTGAACATATTCCGAGCCCACAATGTCGGATCGCACAACATGCGCACCTTCGAGGTGCCCGCTGCTGGTGGCATCATGCTGGCCCCACACAGCGAGGACCATCGCGATTTCTTTGCCATTGGTGAAGAAATCTTCACCTGGCAAGATGAGGGGGAGCTGTTGGACAAGATCGCATCCCTGCTTGCCCTGAGCGCCGAGGAGGCGGGGTCGGTTCGCACTGCAGCTCGTCGGCGCTGTCTCGAGGGTGGTTACTCGTATCGCCACCGGGCCAAGCAATTGTTGGAAAGCCTCACCTGTCTGGTTTGACAGCCGGCGGCGCCAGCCCAAAAAATCCTTCCATGGTCTCTGTCTCTTGTTCCGGAAAGTTTCACGCCTTTGCCCTGGCCGAGCAGCTCGAGCGCCACGGCAAGCTCCATCGGTTTTTCACCTCCTTTGCCCGGCACAAGAACACCCTGGCCCGGCATTTCGTCAGCCGCACTGACAGGGAGGAAATCCCCGTGGGTAAGATCCGGACCTTGGTGCCCGTGGCGGCCATGATGCGTTTCGGTGTGCCACCCCACGTGTACAACGACCTGTTCGATCGCTGGGTAGCGGCCAACCTGAAGGACGAAGCAGGGTTTCGGGTGTTCGTGGGCTGGAGCGGCATGTCGTTGAGGGCCATACGGAAAGCGCAGGCCCTGGGCCGGATTGCCGTGGTGGACCGGGGCTCGTCGCACATTCTCCACCAGGAAGCCATCCTGCGGGAGGAATACCGGCGCTTTGGCATCGATTTTTCCATCCATCCACGCACCAAAGCGGTTGAACTGTCGGAATACGAGCAAGCCGACTTCATTTCCATCCCTTCCGGTTTCGTACGCCGCTCTTTTTTGGAATTTGGCGTGCCCGAGGAAAAGTTGGTGCAGAACCCATACGGTGTGAGCGGCTTTTTCGAGCAAGACCTGTCGGTGTGGAAGCCCCGGGGCCACGAGCCTCTGCGGGTGCTGTACGTCGGCAGCCTGTTGATTCGCAAAGGGCTCCTCTACCTGTTCGAGGCGTTGAAAAAACTGCCGGCAAACAGCTACGAGGCGTGGTTTATCGGCAAGGTAGATCCCGAAATGAAAGAAACGGTGGACCGATATGCCCAGCCTCATTGGCGGTTCTTCGGCCACGTGAACCACTACGAATTGCCCCGCTACATCAGTGCCTGTGACGTGGCGGTGCATCCCTCCCTGCAAGAGGGGCTGAGCATGGTCATCCCGCAGGTGTTGCGCTGTGGTGTGCCCATGATCGCCACGACGAACAGCGGCGGCGAGGACGTCATCGAAGAAGGAAAAACCGGGTTCATCGTCCCCATCCGCGATCCCGATGCCATTGCTCAGCGCATCAGACGACTCGATGAGGACAGGGACCTGCTCGAACGCATGAAGCAGGCTGCCGCTAATACCGCCGCCGTCGATCACAGCTGGGATGCCTACGGCGATCGCTGGGCCGAATGGCTGGAGAAGGTAGGGGCGAGGAGCCAGGAGTGAAGGATGCAGGAACGAACATTGCGAATGATGGAACCAACGATTTCACGAATTATAATCCCTTCAACGTCTCATGAGAAAAATGATCGTGACAGGCAGCTCCGGCCTCATCGGCTCGGAAGTGTGCTCCTATTTCGGCCTTCGCGGCTGGCAAATCGAAGGCATCGACAACAATGCGCGGGCCCAGTTCTTCGGCCCCCAAGGTGATACACGCTGGAACCAAGAACGACTCAAAAAACTCCTGCCCAATTTCCGACACCACGAAGTGGACATCCGCGACCGCAGCACCATCCTGCAGCTGGTGGCTGCCATAAAACCCGACGCCATCGTCCACACGGCCGCCCAACCCAGCCACGATCGCGCCGCACAGATTCCCTTCGACGATTTCGACACCAACGCCGTGGGCACCCTCAACCTCCTGGAAGCTGCCCGCCGCACCAGCACCGACATCCCCTTCGTGCACATGAGTACCAACAAGGTCTATGGCGATGCCCCCAACCGCATCCCCCTGATGGAACTCGATACCCGCTGGGACTATGCCGACCCGGCTTTTGCCCATGGCATCCCCGAGAACTTTACCATCGACCAGAGCAAGCATTCCTTGTTCGGGGCGTCCAAGGTGGCGGCTGACATCCTCGTGCAGGAATATGGGCGCTACTTCGGCATGCCCACGTGCTGCCTGCGGGGTGGTTGTCTGACCGGGCCCAATCACAGTGGCGTGGAATTGCACGGCTTTCTCAGCTACCTCATCAAATGCAACGTCGAGGGGCGCACTTACAGAATCTACGGTTACAAGGGAAAACAAGTGCGCGACAACATCCATTCCTACGACGTGGCTCGTTTCATCGAAATGTTCATCGAGGCGCCCCGCCCAGGCGAAGTGTACAACCTTGGTGGTGGCAAGGAGAACACTTGCTCCATCCTGGAGGCCTTCGAGCTGGCGCAGAAATACACCGGCCGCCCCATGCACTACACCTACATCGAGCAGGCTCGCGAAGGCGACCACATCTGCTATTACAGCGATTTGCGCAAGATGAAAGCACATTACCCCGGCTGGGGCATAAGCCGGTCCCTCGATCACATTTTCGAGGAGATCACCCAAAGCTGGATGGATCGCTTGCACAAATTGACGGCCTGAGAATGCTTGTGCCGATAGCCAGGCTCGCACCTTCGTATCCTCAGCCTCTCAATCCCGGCGAATATTCATGAAACTGCTTTTCCTCCAAGATTTTCACATGGATGCCCAGGGTGGGGGCACCTACATCCTCAGGCGCATGTGTGGTTTCGCTCCTGAGTTTGGCGTCGAGTACCAGTTCGTTTATGACCTCAACGGGGAGGGGCCGTATCCTTCGAGCGATTATCCCAGCACGGCCATCCGGACTCGTCGACGGCAGTACCGCTTTGGGTTGGGGCGGCTGGCCGGGCTGGCTACCATCCTCGGCTGGGATGTCTCGGCTCGGCGGCAGATACGCCGCGCCATCGACGCCTTCGGGCCCGACGCTTTGCACGTCGTCACCCATGGGGTCAGCTTTCCCTTGCTGGCCAGTGAGGCATTGCACACGGGGCTGCCGGTGTATCTCAGCGTGCACGACCTGTGGCCCGAGACCGTGCGGCCATACATTCCTCGTCGTTGGGCGCACGGGCTTTTCGGTCGCATTGCCCGCAAGGCGGAGAAGCTTTTCGTGGTGAGTGACGAAATGGGCGAGTACTTGGAGGAGCAGTATGGGTTGAACAATTGGGCCGTCGTCCACGACGGCGTGACCAAAGTCCATCCGCGCAGCCATGAGCACACGTTGACAGACCCCGTCAGGCTCATTTACGTGGGCATGGTGCACAGCCGCCAAATGCGCCTGCTGCACGATCTGGTGCGCAACCTGGGACACTTTCCCGAGCATCGGTTCGAAGTGCATTATTACACGAGGAGCCCTTACACGCCTGAGTTTTGCCCTGGCAATGTGGAGATCGTCTTTCATGGGTGGGTGCCGGAAGAGGAGCTGGTAAGGGCCAGCCAGGAGGCGCTTTTCGGGTTGTTGCCACTGAGTTTCGACCCGGCCGATGCCCTCTTTTATCGCACCAGTTTCATGACGAAGATTACTTTCTATGCGGGGGTGCAATTGCCGATTTTGTGCATCGGTCCATCGTGGGCCAGTGCCTCGCGGGTATTGCGAGAAAACGGCTTGGGCATCACCGTGGAGGCTGCACACGATGATGCCATACGGCAAGGGATCCGGCAGATGCTCGAGCTGGAAGCCGATGAATACGCCACCCTGTTGGACAATCTCCACACAGCGGCTACTACCTACCTCGATGCTTTCGAAATCGCCCGTCGGTTTTACGGGGCGATGGGCCTCGAGCCGATAGGTGCCAAAGCCCGTCGGAAGCGTACCACGAAATAGGACTGACCATGCCCCGCCACGCCATCGTCGCCATTTACGCCCACCCCGAGGCCTACCCGCCTACGCTGAATGCGCTGGGCGAGCTGGCGCGGCATTTCGAGCAGGTGTCGGTGGTTTATCGGCCCATCATGCAGACGCACTGGCCCTATCCCGACAACGTGACCCTGCTGCCGAGCGGTGCCGCCATGCACGTGCGCGAGCAGGAGCGCTTACCGGTTTTGGAAAAAGTGAAGCTCTTTGCAGGTTACGTGCGCGACCTGCGCCGGGCCATTGCCAAGCACCGGCCCGAGTTGGTGCTCGTGTACGATGCGCTGGCGCTCTTTGCCTGGTCGCTCGTGCGCCTGACGGGCCCACCTGCACACAAAGTGTGGTACCACAACCACGACGTACTGCACGTGCCGCCGGGCAGGCTTTCGCTAAACTGGTTTGCCAGCAGGGCAGAAAAGCGGGTCTTCAAACACCTGGACGTGTTCTCCCTGCCGGCCGAGGAGCGAAAAATTTACTTCCCCATGGAGCGACTGCGGGGCCGCTATGCCTTCCTGCCCAACCTGCCTTCTGCACATGGCCCTTGGCGGTCGGTACAAGCCAGCCCTCCTGCGGATGTTTTCCGGCTGCTTTACCAGGGGCATATCTTCGAGGGGCATGGATTCGAACAGATCCTTTCACTGATGCCTTTCGAAGTGGGAGGCAAGCCCGTGGAGTTGGTGTTGGCGGGGTGGATTACCGATGAGTACCGCCGCAAGCTCGAAGAGATGGCCCGAAGCCGACAAGCGGAGGCATTCCTCAAAATCACGGGTGTCTTGCCCTATGAGGAGCTGACCCGATTGACCGCAAGTTGCCACGTGGGGTTGGCCGTGTTCAATATGGATCGGCATGCCATGGCCTCTTCGGCTGGCACTGCCTCCAACAAGATTTACGAATACGCCGCCGCCGGCTTGCCCGTGCTCTACTTCGACGATGAGCACTATCGGCGGCACCTGGGACAGTACCGCTGGACGGCTGCCACCGACCTCAGTGTTTCCTCCCTGGTGGAGGCCCTGCAGTACATGCACGACAATTGGCCTGAGATGAGTTCGGCTGCCAAGGCGGATTTTTTCGAAAAACTGAATTTCGAAGCTCATTTCAGACCGGTTTATCAGCACCTGTTGGCAGGGGGGCTTTTGAAAAAAAGTGCCTCCCGAGCCGATTCGGAGGCAAGTCTCCCAACCGAAGCCCCTTCACAAGGCCCGCTGAATGGCAGATAGGTGTACAGATTTGGTGTCGGTCGTCGTACCCGTCTATCGCCCGCGTCGCGATCACTTCCAGGAGTGCCTCGAATCGATTTTGAGGCAAAAAGAGGTGGCCATGGAAGTGATCGTGAGCGACAACGATCCGGCCCACGGAGAAGCACGCCGGATCGTGGAGGGCGCCGGTGATGCTCGGGTGCATTACGTGGCCTTTGGAGAAAGGCAAGGCATTTTTCCCAATCTCAACCACGGCCTACAACTGGCCAGCGGCTCGTTCATCCAGATTTTTTGCCAGGACGATCGCATGCGGCCAGGCTTGTTGAGTGCCCAGGTTGCAGGTTTGAAGCGCTATCCAGCGGCGGGTTTTTCTTACAACCATTGTCATGTCATCGATGAGGAGGGTCGGCTCATCGAGGAGGGCTCCGATGAAGGAGCCGGTCGGCCGTACCGGTATTTTCCGGCGGAGAGGGTGCGGGCCAATTTGTTCAAATACGGCAGCCTACCCGGCAATTTGTCGCCCGTGATGGTGCGCAGGAGCCTTATCGAGCGAGCTGGTTATTTCGATGAGGGATACCGTTATGCCGGCGATTTCGAGTACTGGGTACGGGCGACGAAGGTGGGCGGCATGGTGATCAGCACGGAGCCATTGGTGGAGTTGAGGCGACACCAGGGGCAGGCCAGCCGTACGCTGGGCTCACACCTGTGGCTCTTGGAAGCTGCACCGATTTATGGTGGACTTTATGCGCAATTGCCCGAGGAACTCAGGCGCTGGCGCACGCGGATGTATGCCAACGAGCATTTCGGCCAACAGGCTTTTCGTTCGCTGGTGCGGCAAGCGCTGAGGGATGGCGACCTGACGCTGTTGCGGCATTTGAAAGCCTTGAACCGCACACCGTTCAACCTGGCGGCCATTTTGGTCATGACCCTGCTCAGTTTGGCTGGCAAGGTGCAATGGTTCAAGTTGCCCGAAGTGGATTTCTTTGCCCATCATCCCGAGGAAGAACCCGAAGCCGAAACCTCCAAGCAGATTGTTTGAGAATGATCACTGCCCGTTTGACAAGGATTTTTCTATTGGTGGCGATTGGGACTTTGTTCATCGTCCCGAATGCGCTTACGGATGTGGGTTTCATCTTTCCGTTTGCCTCGGCTTTTGCCCTCTTCTACTTTTTGAAGCTGCTGCTGAACTTCAGCCGGAAGTTGGTCATCATCGAGGTGCTCGAGCTCATCAACGTGATGTTCCTGCTTTTCACCCCGGCGCTGTTTGCCCAGCTCGACGAGGCCTACATGAAGGAATACGACATTTACCTGCCAGTGGCCGAGAATTATTTCAAGCTGGCTATTCCCTCGGTCATTGCCGTGTTGTTGGCATTCACCATACCGCTCGGCAAGCGGGGCGAATGGGAGCAGATGCAAATTGAGGTAACGGAAGAGAGCAGGTTTCAAAACCTGGGGATGTTTCTGTTTGGCGTGGGGGTGGTGAGCATGGTGCTCAACAACGTCATTTCACTCGGCTTCGTGGGAGAATTCCTCTCGGGTTTGGCCAAGGTGGGTATTTTGTATTTGCTCTTTTCGGGGCACAGGTTGGGCAGGCCGCTGCTCTACGGGTTTTTGGGGCTGATGTTTTTGGAGGCCCTGGGGCGGGGCATGGTTGGCGAGTTTTTCTGGTGGCTGACGCTGTTGAGCATGTTCTATTTGATGATTTACCCCATCCGGCTGTGGCAGAAGTTGAGTGGAGCGGCCGTGTTCTTGCTTTTGCTGGGCGTTTTGCAAGTCATCAAGCACGAGTACCGCAGTGCGGTCTGGTTCGAAAGGGGCGATTATGCGGGCATGTCCTCGGTGGAGGTGTACCGCCACTTGCTCACGGAGCGATTCCGTTTCGAAGACATTTTTTCGCCTGAACAGACTTTGGCCTCTTTGGGGCGGCTGAACCAGGGATACCTGACGAGCCTGGCCATCGAATACACCCCCGCCAATGAGCCCTTTGCCAAAGGGGAAACCATTTACGTGGCCGTGGCTTCGGCGTTGATACCTCGCACCCTCTGGCCCAACAAGCCCGAGGCTGGCGGGGCCGAAAAGATGATGCGCTTCTGTGGCTTCGACGTGCAGGGCACGGGAATGAACATCGGCCTGTTGGGGGAGGCCTATGTCAACTTTGGGTTCTATGGGGCGCCCGTGCTGATGTTCGTGTTTGCCCTATTCCTCAACTGGGTGTACACCTGGTTTTTGAAAAAAGGGCAGGAAAGGCCTTTCATCATGTTGTGGATTCCGCTGGCTTTCTTTGGTGTGCTCAGCGTGGAGACCGATTTCGTCACCGTGCTCAATCACCTCATCAAGTTCTTCATCTTCTTTTTCTTCTTCGACCTCGGCGTTACGCTGTTGTACAAAACCAGGGTCATTTGAGCAAAACAGCCCTCATCACAGGCATCACCGGGCAGGACGGCGCTTATTTGAGTCAATTCCTGCTGGGCAAAGGCTATCGGGTCATCGGCCTGGTGCGCAGCTATCTCAACCCGCGAATCGAAGGGCTCAAATACCTCGGCATCGACCAGGAGGTGAAACTGGAGTACTGCGACCTGCAAGACCATTCCCAAATCATCAACCTCATCGCCCGGCTCGAGCCCGACGAAATCTACAACCTCGCCGCCCAGAGTTCAGTGTCCACCTCTTTTGCCCAGCCTATCGGCACCATCCATTTCAACATCATTTCGGTGCTCTACCTGCTGGAAGCCATCAAGCTCGTCAATCCCGGCATACGCTTCTACCAGGCTTCGAGCAGTGAAATGTACGGTCGCCCTGCCGCCTTGCCCATCGTCGAGGACAGCGTCTTTCACCCCCTGAGCCCCTATGGCATCAGCAAGGCCTCGGCGCATTGGATTGCCATCAACTACCGGGAAGTCCACAACCTGTTCACCTGCTGTGGCATCCTCTTCAACCACGAGTCTTTCCTGCGCAGCGAGAATTTCTTCGTCAAAAAAGTCTTGCGCCAGTCAATCGAAATCAAGTACGGCCTGCGCCAGGTTCTGGAAGTGGGCAACATCGACATCAAGCGCGACTTCGGCTATGCCCGTGAGTACGTCAAAGCCATGTGGCTCATGCTTCAACAGGAAAAGCCCGACGACTACATCATCTGCTCTGGGCGCTCCATATCCCTGAGGCAAATCATCGAGCACGTCTTCGAGCGGCTGGGCATCCCCATCGACAAGCTGGTGGTCAAAAAAGAACTCTTCCGCCCCACCGAAATCCTCGACAACTACGGCGATAACAGCAAAGCCCGTCGCTTGCTCGATTGGGACTACGACATGTCTTTCTTCGACGTGCTCGACATCCTGCTGGAGGAAGAACTCGCTCATTTTCATCGCTCACAGGCCCCAGACACCCACCCCGTTCACGACGACAAAATCGACCCAGCTCGATGAGCAAAATCGAAGTGGTTTTTTTCCAACGACGCCCCCGCCCCAGCGGCAATTTCAGCCTCGAGTTCATCTTCGAAGACGTGCGCCGCCGCCTGGCCGACCGCATCGAAGCGCGCGTGGTCATCTCTCGCTTCATCAGCTCCGGCCTGTGGCCCCGCATTTACAACATGATCGAGGCCCGCTTCCGCCAAGGGCAGGTCAACCACGTCACCGGCGACGTCAACTTCCTGGCCATCCTGCTCGACCCGCGGCGAACCGTGCTCACCATTCTCGACTGCTACCTCATGCACGTCAAATCGGGGCCCTCGCGCTGGCTGTATAAAAAGCTGTTCTTGGACTGGCCCGTGCGCAGGGCGCGCATCGTGACCACCATTTCCGAGGCTTCCAAAAACGACATCATCCAATTCACTGGCTGCGACCCCGACAAGGTCGTCATCGTCCCCGTCGCCATTGCCGAAGCCTTCCAGCCGAATCCCAAGCCGTTCAACAAGGAAAAGCCGAATATCTTGCACATCGGCACCGCCCCCAACAAAAACCTCGAACGGCTGGTGCCCGCCCTCGAGGGCATTCCCTGCAAGCTCACCATCATCGGCCAGCTCAGCGACGAACAAAAAGCACTGTTGGCCAGGCATCGCATCGACTACGACAACGCCTGGAGCATTCCCTTCGAGGAAATCGTGGAAAAATACAGGCAGTGCGACATGCTCGCCTTTGCCAGCACTTACGAGGGTTTTGGCATGCCCATCCTCGAGGCCAACGCCACCGGCAGGCCGGTGCTCACTGGCAACGTGACCTCCATGCCCTGGGTGGCTGGCAACGCTGCCTGCCTGGTGAACCCCTACGACGTGGAAGACATTCGCCAGGGCGTGCTGCGCATCATCGAAGCGGATGACTACCGCGAGCAGCTCATACGGAATGGCTTCGAAAACGTCCGCCGATTCGACCCCGACCACGTGGCCAATTTGTACTATCAGGTGTATGAGAGCGTGGCGCGTGACGCGTGACGGGCGTGACGGACGTGACTGGCGTGACGGGCGTGAAAGACGTGACGGGCGTGACGGGCGTGACGGACGTGACAGACGTGACGGGCGTGACGGACGTGACAGACGTGACGGACGTGACGGATGTTCCTCAGTTCTTCAGTTCTTCAGTTCCTCAGTTCCTCAGTTCCTCCCTGCCTGCCTGTCCGTCGGCCAGACCTGTCTGTCGACAGACAGGCGGGTCGGCAGACAGGAGTTCTTCAGTTCCTCAGTTCTTCAGTTCCTCAGTTCCTCAGTTCCTCAGTTCTTCAGTTCCTCAGTTCCTCAGTTCTTCAGTTCCTCAACTCCTCAACTCCTCGCATCGTAAATACTGACTCGAGCTCATGTGTGGAATAGCTGGCATTGCGGGCAATATGGACGCCGCCCTTCGCAGGGAAAAGGTGGAGCGCATGACGCGCTCGTTGGCCCATCGAGGCCCGGATGCCGAAGGATTTTTCTATGCCGATGAAGTGGGTTTGGGGCATCGGCGCCTGTGCATCATCGACCTAAGCGAGGCTGCCAACCAGCCCATGACCGACGTCACGGGGCGGTACACCATCGTGTACAACGGCGAGGTGTACAACTTTGGTGAGCTGCGCGAGGAGCTGGCGGGCTACCCGTTCCGAACGCATTGCGACACGGAGGTCATTCTGGCTGCCTATGCACATTGGGGTCCTGCCTGTGTGGAGCGTTTCAACGGCATGTTTGCCTTTGCCATCTGGGATGCACAGGAGGGTTCTCTCTTCTTGGTGCGCGACCGGCTTGGTATCAAGCCGCTGTATTTTTCGCTGCAAGGTGGGTTGTGCTATTTCGCTTCCGAATTGCGGGCCTTGTTGCATGGTGCAGCCTTGCCGGCGCGGCTGAGGGTGGAGTCGCTCGGATGTTACCTGGCCTACCAGGCCGTCCATCCGCCGCATACGCTCATCGAGGGCATCGAACAGCTGCATCCTGGTGAGTGGGCCGTCTTTCGGCAGGGGCGTTTCCAGCGGCACAGGTACTGGCTGCCGAGGCCTCAGCCCCCCTTTGAAGCCGACCCGGTGAGGGCACGCGCCCGTGTGCGTGAATTGCTTCGGCAGGCCGTGGAACGCAGGCTCATTGCCGACGTGCCATTGGGTGCTTTTTTGTCAGGGGGCATCGACTCATCGGCGGTGGTGGCCTTGATGGCGGAAGTGTCCGACAGACCGGTGGAGACCTTCAGCGTCGTTTTCGACGAAAAGCCATTCGACGAATCCACCTGGTCGAATCTGGTTGCCCGCCGCTTCGGCACCAATCACCATCCTATCCTGCTGAAGCCGGAAGATTTCCTGGATTCCTTGCCACAGGCCTTGGCGGCCATGGACACGCCCAGCGGAGACGCCATCAACACCTACGTGGTGTCGAAAGTGACTCGCCAGGCAGGGGTGACGGTGGCCCTGAGCGGATTGGGCGGCGACGAGCTGTTCATGGGCTACGGCCCTTATCTCAAGGCTGCCCGTTTGAGCCGACTGCCCCTGTTTTGGCATTTTCCCAAAAGCATCCGCAAGGGGCTGGTGCGGCTGGGGGGCGCTTTCATCAAGGAGCACCAGCGCGAGAAGTTGCTCGAAATGGCGGGCAGTGACTCGGGTGCACCCGAAGACATCCTGCCAGCTTTCCGCAAGGTGCTCACCGAGCACAACTTGCGGCGCCTCGGCCTGCCGTTGCCGCTGCCGAATGGTATGGTGCCGCAGGCCGGCCAGCTGCCCGTGTACAGCCGCCTCACCCTTGCCGACCTGGCCCTGTACACCCAGGACGTGCTGCTCAAGGATACCGACCAGATGAGCATGGCCCACGCCCTGGAAGTGCGGGTGCCTTTTTTCGACCACACGTTGGTGGAGTACGTGCTCGGCATCTGCGACGCCGTCAAGCACCCCGAGTGGCCCAAGCGCCTCCTGGTGGAAGCCCTGGGCGATTTGTTGCCGCGCGAAATCGTCTTCCGCCCCAAGCAGGGATTCGACCTGCCTTGGAAGGTGTGGATGAAAGGCCCGTTGCGCACCTTCTGCGACGAGCGTCTGAAGCGCCTCGAAGAACGGGGGCTTTTCGATTTCGACGTGCCCGCGCGCATGTGGCGGCGCTTTCTCGCCTGCCAAAATGACAACCTCTGGTCGCGCATCTGGGTGTTGGTGGTACTGGAGGACTGGCTCGAGCGCCAAGGCATCGAATGAATGGCAAGGGGCGGGGACAAAGAGCTCCTGCATGGGAATGAGACGTTGAAACAGGCTTGAGAAAGACTGGGAGGTGGCCAGAGACTCGGCTCAACTGACCCGCTGAGACCGATTGACTACCTTCGCAGCTTCCAAGCAGGATGTTTTCCCTGTTCCACAGCCCGACAGTACCCTTGGCTTGCCATGTAAAAAGCGATTGAACCAATCTCGAAAATCCAAAGCCGCGAAGAACACAAAATGAAAATCCTCGGTATTTCAGCCTTTTACCACGACTCTGCTGCAGCCATCATCGAAGGGCCCGACATCATCGCCGCCGCTCAGGAAGAGCGCTTCACCCGAAAAAAGCACGACCCGAGCTTCCCGTTGAATGCCGTGCGCTTTTGCCTCGAATACTCGGGTTTTGCCATCGAGGAGCTCGACGCCATCGCATTCTATGACAAGCCATTGCTCAAGCTGGAGCGCCTGCTCGAAACTTACTACGGCTTTGCCCCGAAAGGCTTGCAGTCGTTCATCATGTCGATGCCGGTGTGGTTGCGGGAAAAGATGTTCCTCAAGCGCATCATTTTCGAGGAGCTGGCCAAAATCCAGCCTTTCGACAAGCGCAAGGTGAAACTGCTTTTCCCCGAGCATCACCTGTCCCATGCGGCGAGCGCCTTCTATCCTTCGCCCTACGAAAAGGCCGCCATCTTGACGCTCGACGGCGTGGGCGAGTGGGCAACGGCTTCCATCTGCGTTGGCGAGGGCCATGACATCCGCATTCTGAAAGAACTGCGCTTTCCGCACTCGGTGGGCTTGCTCTATTCCGCCTTTACCTATTGGCTGGGCTTCCGGGTCAATTCTGGCGAGTACAAGCTCATGGGGCTGGCGCCCTACGGCATCCCCGGCTCGGAGGCCGTCAAACGATACCGTAAAATCATCACCACGGAACTGGTGGACATCAAAGACGACGGCTCCATCTGGCTCAACCAGGATTATTTCAACTACGCCACGGGCTTGCGCATGGTGCACGACCACAAATGGGAGCGCCTCTTCGGTTTTCCGCGGCGCTTGCCCGAACACCAGCTCGAGCAACACCACTGCGACCTGGCGTTGGCCATCCAGGAAGTAACCGAAGAGGTGGTCATGCACATGGCAGCCGAAGCCAAACGCCTCACTGGTTTGGACCATCTGTGCATGGCCGGAGGCGTGGCGCTGAATTGTGTGGCCAATGGCAAGCTGCTGCGCAAGGGCATTTTCAACGACATATTCATCCAGCCGGCAGCCGGCGACGCCGGCGGTGCCCTCGGCGCTGCCCAGGCGGCTTACCACCTGCACTTCCGCCAACCTCGGTCGTTGCCTCGAGGACGCGATGCCATGAATGGCGCCTACTTGGGGCCAGTCTATTGCGACTTGGATGCCGAGGCAGTGGCGCGCCGCTACAAGGCCCCTTTCACCCGCTACGAGGATTTCGACGAGCTGGCCGCCGAAGTGGCCCGCCTCATCGACGAAGGATACGTGGTGGGCTGGATGCAGGGCCGCATGGAGTTTGGGCCGCGGGCGCTCGGAGCCCGCAGCATCCTCGGCGATGCCCGCAACAGAGAAATGCAGAAAAAACTGAACCTCAAAATCAAGTACCGCGAGAGCTTTCGCCCTTTCGCTCCCGTGGTGCTCGCCGAGGAGGTGGAGGAATACTTCGAACTCGACAGACCTTCGCCCTATATGCTCCTCGTGGCCAATGTCAACCAGCGCCACCGGGCTACCCTGCCCGACAACTATTACGAGCTGCCCTTGCTCGAACGCCTCTACATCGAACGCAGCGACTTGCCCGCCATCACACACATCGACTTCTCGGCAAGGGTGCAAACCGTGCACGCCGACACCAACCCCCGCTTCTACACCTTGCTGCGCAAGTTCAAAGAGCGCACGGGCTGCAGCGTCATGGTCAATACCAGCTTCAATGTGCGCGGCGAACCCATCGTGTGCTCTCCCGAAGATGCCTATCGATGCTTCATGCGCACCGAAATGGACTACCTCGTCATCGGCAACCTGCTTTTCGAAAAAACCCGCCAGCCCGACTGGGACAAAAAAGACAACTGGCAAGAGACTTTCGCCCTCGACTGATACCTTCGCAACCATTCTCCAATCACACCACCCAAAACATTCGACATGGATTTTTTGAAAGACTTGTGGGATTTCATGAAAGAGCGGAAAAAATGGTGGCTCTTCCCCGTCATTTTCGTGTTGCTGTTGCTTGGCGTGCTGCTCGTCATCGGCGGGGGCAGTGCCGTGGCGCCTTTCATTTACACCTTGTTCTGAACCCGACTGGAGCGCTTGCATGCAGCTCCAGCCAAAATCCTTTCGCATGGAACGCTCGAAACACCTCGAAACCTGTCTCGTCATTGCCGGCGGCCTGCTTGTTTTCTGGCTTATTTACGGCGCCACCTGGCTGGTCTGGGCGGCGCTTTCCGTCTGTGTGGTTGGTGCGTTCCTGCCGAGCGTGGCTGCTGGCCTGCATTGGGCCTGGTTCAAGCTGGCCGAAGGGCTGGGCTGGGTGATGTCGAGGGTCATTCTGAGCATCGTGTTCTTTGGGGTGTTGACGGTGGTGGCCTTCGTGTACAGGCTTTTCCACACCGACAAGCTCCAGCTGAAGCGGAAGGCCGAGGGAAGCTATTGGTCCGAACGCAACCACGCCTACTCACCTGAAGACCTCGAAAAACCTTGGTAACCATCCGGCGCCCCTCGACGCTTGCCGGAGAGGTCTGCCTCCTTAAGCCAGGGGTGAGCGATGGGGGGTGAGGGATGAGCTTGCCCGGACAGGCCCGTCTGTGGGCGGACAGGCCCGTCTGAGACGGACAGGCCCGTCTGAGACGGACAGGCCCGTCTGAGACGGACAGGCAGGCTCCATAATCCCATAATCTCCATAATCCTCCCTTTGAAAATTCTCCACGTCATACCGACCTACAAACCCGCCTGGGTGTATGGCGGCCCCATCCATTCCATCAGCACCCTGTGTGAACATTTGGCAGGGGCCGGTCACCAGGTGCGCATGCTCACCACTACGGCCAACGGCCCTGGGGAGTTGCCCGTCACACCGGGCGAGTTGCAGCTGGTGGACGGGGTGGAGGTGCAGTACTTCCGGCGCTACACTGGTGACCACACCCACTTGTCTCCTGGGCTGGTGGCTGCCGTGTGGCGGCAATGTCGCCGGTTCGACGTGGTGCACATCCATTCCTGGTGGAACATCCCGGTGATGCTGTCGGTACTGGTTTGTTTGCTGCGGGGGGTAAGGCCCATCGTGTCGCCTCGCGGGATGCTCAGCGATTTTTCTTTTGGCAAATCCAATCCATTGTCGAAAAGGCTCTTGCACGCCCTGCTGGGCAAGCACTTGCTGCAACGGGTATGGCTGCATTGCACCTCTGAGGCAGAGCGCATGGAGGCTGAGCGGCTGGGTTTCACCCAGGCGTCGGTGCTGCCCAATTTCATCGAGCTGGCGCCGACGGCCGGCCCGCCCCTCCCGCGCAATACCCCGCCGGTGCTTTTGTTCCTCTCGCGCATCCATGAGAAGAAAAACCTCGAGAGCTTGCTCGACGTGTTGGGCGATATGCCGTGGCCATTTCGCCTACAAATTGCCGGGGAAGGGGAGGCGGAGTACGTGGCTGAACTGAAAAACCGCATAGCTGCCCTCGGCCTCACCGACAGGGTAGCGTGGTTGGGCTATCTGAGCGGAGCGGAAAAGTATCGCTGCTACGCAAATGCCGACCTGTTCGTGTTGCCTTCCTTCAATGAAAACTTCGCCAATGCGGTGCTGGAGGCCCTCTCGGCTGGCACGCCGGTACTCGTCAGCGACAGGGTGGGGCTGGCCGATTTCGTCGAGCAGCACGATCTCGGTTGGGTTTGTCAGCCTGCCCCCCAACAGCTGCGGGCAGCCCTCGAGGCTTTTTTCTCAAATCCCGAACTCGCCCGTCAAAAAGGGCTGCGGGCAGCTGCCATCGTGCCGCGACATTTTTCCCCAAAAACGATGACCGAACGCTATCTCGACCTCTACCGAGCCCATGCCCAGTTGTGACTTCAGCATCGTAGTGCTCACCTTCAACGAGGAGCAACACCTGCCGCGCCTGCTCCAGAGCGTGGAAGCATTGGGCGCACCCCTGTTCGTGCTCGATTCGGGCAGTACCGATGCCACCTTGGAAATTGCCTATCGGGCCGGGGCCACCGTGGCCGTGCATCCTTTCGAAAACCACCCTCGACAATGGGATTACGCCCTGCGGCATTTCCCCATCGAAACGCCGTGGACCATTGGCCTCGACGCCGACCACGTGGTCAGCCCTGAACTGTTCGACTTGCTGAAGCAATTCAGAAACGAGCAGGTGAGTGCCGAAGTCAACGGCATTTACTTCAACCGCAAAAACTATTTCAAAGGGCGCTGGATTCGCCATGGTGGCTATTTCCCGAAATACCTCCTCAAGATGTTCCGCACCGGGCTCGGGCACAGCGACTTGAGCCAGCACATGGACCATCGCTTCGTGGTGCCTGGCAAAACCATCATTTGGAAACGGGGATACCTCATCGAAGAGAACCTCAAAGAGAACGACATTGGCTTTTGGATTCAAAAGCACAACCGCTATAGCTCCCTGCAGGCTGCCGAGGAAGTGCAGCGAAGGCTGGGTGCACACGACTCCATCACCGACGGCCGCTTCTTCGGCAACCCCGACCAACGCATCCGCTGGCTGAAATCCCTGTGGTTTCGCATGCCTTTGTATTTGCGCCCCTTCCTGTACTTCACTTGGCGCTATTTCTTCCGGCTCGGCTTTCTCGATGGCCGACAGGGATTCGTGTTCCACTTCTTGCAGGCATTTTGGTACCGCCTGCTGGTGGATGTCAAAATCGAGGAAATGCTCGAAGCGGCAGCCAAGCAGGCCCCGAACGCTCAATATCCTCGGCCCGCCAACACGGCACCTCCACCCGACCAGCACACGGCACTCAAACCATAAACCCCTCTCACCTTCCGGCTGCCTTTCCCAGTCGGCACTCAAAAATCCAAATCCATGTATATCCTTGGTATCAATGCCTACCACGGCGACGCCTCGGCCAGTCTGTACCGCGATGGCGAACTGCTCGCAGCCACCGAAGAGGAGCGAATCGTGCGTGTCAAACATTGGGCAGGCCTGCCCGTACAGGCCACCCGGTTTTGCCTCGAAGATGCCGGCATCCATCTCGGCGATGTGGACGTCATTGCGGTGAGCAGGAATCCGTGGGCGAAAATGCTGCACAAGGTGTGGTATGCCTTGCGGCAGGGCATGCCCATTTCCTCCATACGCCGGCGCACCAGTCACATTGGCGGTGTGCGCAGCATCGTCAGCGACCTGGCCCGACAGCTTGGGCACGCCGGGCCGCTGCCAAAGGTGCATTTCATCGAACACCACCGGTGCCACATGGCCAGCGCTTTCTATCCCTCCCCCTTCGAGGAGGCCGCTTTGCTTTCCATCGATGGCATGGGCGATTTCAGCTCGGTGCGCCGGGGCCGAGGGCGAGGCACGCGCATCGAGTGCTTCGACAGCGTGACCTTCCCCCATTCGCTTGGCTTTTTCTACACCATGTTCACGCAATTCCTCGGCTTTCCGCACTATGGCGACGAGTACAAGGTGATGGGCCTGGCGCCTTACGGCAAGCCTTTGTACGTGGAAAAAGTCCGCAAGCTCATCCAGTTGTTACCCAACGGTCTGTTCAAGTTGGACCTGCGCTATTTCAGCAGGCTTCGCACAGCCGACTGGATGACGCTGGAAAATGGCATACCCACCGTCAAGCCCATGTTCAGCAAGGTGTTCATCGACGAATTTGGTCCGCCCCGCCAAAAGGGGGAATCGCTGACGGAGTACCACAAGGATTTGGCCGCCTCTGTACAGCGCGTCACCGAAGAGGTCATCTTTCACATGGCCGAAGACCTGCACCGCCGCACTGGCCTGCCTTACTTGTGCCTGGCCGGGGGGGTGGCGCAGAATTCCGTCGCCAATGGCAAAATCACTTCCAACACGGCATTCCAGCGCGTCTTCATACCTCCTGCCGCGCACGACGCTGGAACGGCTGCCGGCGCCGCCCTGTACGTCTATCACCACCTCCTGGGCAAGCCCCGCCTGACCTATCGACCTCAACCCTATACGGGTGCCCATTTCAGTGTGGAGCAAATCGAGGCTTTCCTGGACAGCCAATCCCTCAATGGCTACCATCGCTATCGCTTCGATGAAGACAAACTCATCGACGTCGTTTCCGATGCTCTCATGGCGGGCAAGGTGGTCGGATGGTTCCAGGGTCGGGCCGAGTTTGGTCCTCGCGCCTTGGGCAATCGCTCCATCCTGGTGGACCCCCGGCGCGCCGACGCCAAAGACTTGCTCAATATGAAAATCAAGCGACGGGAGAGTTTCCGCCCTTTTGCCCCTTCCATCCTCAGGGAGTTTACCGCCGAGTATTTCGAAAAAGATGACGAGGTGCCGTTCATGGAAAAGGTCTTCCCCATCAAAGCAGACAAGCGGGCTGCCATCCCCGCCGTCACCCACGTCGATGGCACCGGCAGGTTGCAAACCGTTTCCAGGGAAAGTGCCCAGCGATACTACAAGCTCATCGAACGATTTTATCAAAAAACCGGCGTGCCGGTGTTGCTCAACACCTCGTTCAACGAAAACGAACCCATCGTCAACGATCCCGCCCACGCGCTCGACTGCTTCCTGCGCACTCAAATGGATCTGCTCGTTTTGGAAAATTTCATCATCAGTCGTCAACCCCTTGGAAATTGATCATCCTTTTTGGGGATTTTCACCATATCGTCCAAGAAAGCGGGTACATCCTTCGGAATTTCCCAAGAAAAGCACATACCTTTGGCTACCCTTTTGACAGACTCTATTTGTTCACTGTCTCATCTACCCTGCCTTCATCCCAATCTCGCAGACAAATTCAGGCAAATACTGCTTTGAAGACCCTGTCCTGTATCCTTGACCGATTTAGCCATTTGAATATCCAAACACTATCAAACCCCAGCACTCATGAAGATTTCAGTGGTAACCGTGAGTTACAACAGTGTTCAGACCATTGAAGACACGATTCGCTCAGTACTTTCCCAGACTTGGCCGGAAATCGAGTACATCATCATAGATGGAGGTTCAACGGACGGTACCCAAGATATCGCAAGGAAGTACGAGGATTCCATCGCACATTTCATCAGCGAGCCCGATTACGGCATTTACGATGCCATGAACAAGGGAGTCCGATTGGCCACCGGTGATGTCATTGGCTTTCTCAATGCCGACGACGTGTACACCTCCAATAAGGTGCTCGAGGCCGTAGGTCGGGCCTTTTTGGAATTGGACGTCGATTCCGTGTACGGCGACTTGTGCTATGTCTCCAATGAAGATCCAAAAAAGGTGGTTCGCTACTGGAAAGCGGGACGCTACACGGCGAGAAGCTTTCGCCGTGGCTGGATGCCCCCGCATCCCACTTTTTTCGTCAAGAAGTCCATCCTCGACAAGTACGGTGCTTTCGACCCCGCTTTCAGATTGTCTGGAGACTATGAGCTCATATTGCGCCTGCTTTACAAACACCGCATTTCCGCTCATTACCTCGACTTCTGCATGGTCAAGATGCGCGTGGGCGGGGCCGGTAATCGCTGGATCGAAAGCCGCCTCATCGCCAACCTCGAGGATCGCCTGGCTTGGAAAAAGAACAAGCTCCATCCCTCGCCCCTGACTACCATCCTGAAACCACTACGCAAGGTTTTCCAACTCAGAGCCAGTCCGCCCAGGGCTGCTTTCTGAGACCCACACCTGTTAGAACATCTGCAAGCGAGCTGAAGAGTGGTTTTACTCTTCAGCTTTTTTTGTGCCCAATGGGAAGGTGAGAGGTACGGACTGGCAGGGGCTCATGAATCGACAAGGGCTTTCAACCGCAGGCTGCGGCTTATTCGGAAAGAGATGGTTCGAGCCCAAGTGGATAAGGCGCAGGCTACCCCGGCGCTACCCAGGTTCATTCCCCGAGGCGGCGGCGCTCTTCGCGGGTTTTTTCGAAGATGTCGCGTGGCAGGAAGTAGGTTTCGCCATCGCTTTCGTGCAGCCATTCGGCATCGGAGCGTTGCTCATCGGCTTCTATTTCCTCCTTGTACCACCACGCCACCAGTATGCCCACCACTCCGCCAAAGAGGTGGCTCTCCCAGGATATGCCGCGCTCGTTGGGCAGGATGCCGAAGATCATTCCACTGTACAGAAACACCATGATCAGCGACAGGACGATGGATTTGAGGTTGCGGCGAAAGATGCCGCTCCAGAAGATGAATGCCACCAGGCCATAGATCACGCCACTGGCGCCAATGTGATACACCGAGCGGCCGAAGAGCCACACGCTCAAACCCGTCAGGAAATAGATCAGCAAAAAGCCGCGAAGGGCTACGCGCGGGTAGAAGTACAGCATCATCCACAGGGTTAGAAACATCGGAGCGGCATTGCTCAGCAGGTGGCCTATGTCGCCATGGATAAAAGGAGCGAAAAAGATGCCCCAGACTCCATCCACCTCGCGGGGAAAAATGCCCAACCGGTACATCCCATGCCAAAAAAAGGTCTTCACGAAATGGACGAAAACCATCAATACAACCATGACGGCGGGAAATTGCAGACTCTCGAGCAGGTGATAGCGCTTTCTGTCCATGGCGAATATTTATGAAACGACGGCAGGTGTTTATGCCGGGCTTTCCACGCTCCGTCCTCTTTGCATGCAGGGTTTGGTAAAAAAATTGGAGCCCCGTCGAATTACTATCTTGGCGGCCAGAAAACCCGAAAGTATGAAACAACGTTCGCTCATTCTGTTTTCCATCATCCTCCTTTTCGCCTGCTCACAGACCGAGCAGAAGTCCGAAAACGCCGAGCAATCCGAGCAGCAGACCTCGCAGGTTGCTACCACCCTGCCCACCTTGCCCGATTCCTTGCTCCAGTTGCTCCGCACGCGAGTCACCAACATCGAGGTTACTTTCTACAACGAACCTTTCACGATGAGCCACACCGACCCGAAGGCCATCGCCTACGTAGTGGGGCACATCGCTCCGCAGCCCGTGCAGATCGGCCCCTCCTGCCAGCCAGGTGGGCACATGATCTACGTGTCTGGTGGCGACATCCTCCTCGAGGCAGATTTCTACTACGCCAATGGCTGCGCCCTCTTCCTCTTCACCGACCGCCAGAAGAACCGCTACGCAAACGCCATGACCCAGGAAGGGCTCAATTACATTTTTCAAAACATCGAACAGGCCGCCAAGATGCGCCAGCAAATGCAGCAGGGCAATCCTGCCGGCCACTGATACCCACCTATGCGCATTGCCGTCATCGATTGTGGGACCAACACCTTTCACTTGTTGATCGCCGACGTCCAGGCCGACGGGAGCTATGAGCTGCTGTACCGGGAGCGCCAATACGTGTACCTGGGGGAAGAAGGGCTCGATCAGCTCGGAGAAACGCCTCAACGACGCGGCCTGCAGGTGCTCGAGGCATTTCACCAAAAAATGGCTGAACTGAAGGTGGATCGCTGGCGGGTGGTCGGCACCGAGGCCTTGCGACGAGCCCGTAACGCCAGCGCATTCATCGCCGCCGTAGCGCAACGAACCGGCTTGCACATAGAGGTGATCAGCGGCGATGAGGAAGCCCGCCTGATTCACCTGGGCGTGATGCAGGCCGTACCTCCCTTCGAAGGCAAGGCGCTCATCATGGACGTGGGCGGCGGTAGCGTAGAGTTCATCATTTCGGACGTGGCTCAGGTCCATTGGGCCAGCAGCTTTCCCATTGGCGTGCAGGTGCTCTACAGCGAATTCCAGCGCAATGACCCAATCAGCCAAGGCGACATCCTGGCCCTGCACATGCATCTCGACAGGGTGTTGGAGCCATTGCACCTCGCCCTGCGACAACACCATACCCCCTTGCTCATCGGCGCTTCGGGGTCTTTCGAAGTGATCGAAAGCATGCTCCACCTGCAGAAACCCAATCCGAATTACGGCCTGGTCAGCATAGAGGCTTATCAGCAGCTGTACAGGAAAATCATTGCAGCTTCGTTCGAAGAGCGCCTGCGCATGCCGGGGCTGCCGCCGGAACGGGCCAAGCTCATCGTGGTGGCCTTCGTGCTCATAGACTACGTCGTCCGAAAGGCCGGCATCAACCAGATCATCCCCTCGGCTTTTGCCCTCAAAGAGGGCGTGCTGTACGAAATGGCCAGGGATTTCACGCAAAAGGGGAGGTGAGGGTGCTTTGTCTGTTCAACGATTGCCGTTTTTATCCATAACCTTTGACTGGCTTGGCAGGGGGCTGCTCACGGGCAGCGATACAGCCCTGCTTCAGACAGCGCTTGGCGTGCCGTCAAAACCGAGTCGCCGTTTGCCGTAAGGTGGCAGATCACCAGGTCAGGCAGGCAGCCGTCCTCATCCCACCACCGACTCGCGTGCAATGCCGTTCATTTCGCTGGTAAAATGGAATTCGATGTCGGGGTGGTTTTCCTGGGCCATTTTGAGCGTCCAGGCCGTTTCGGCCAAGAAGACCAGGTTGCCGTGCTTGTCGCGGGCGAGGTCTTTTGCGCGGCGAGCGATGAATTCCTTCATGGCTGCCTCGTTTTTGCTGGTAATCCAGCAGGCTTTGTGGAGGTTGACGGGTTCCCATCGGCAGCTGGCGCCGTACTCGTGTTGGAGGCGGTATTGGATGACGTCGAATTGAAGGGCACCGACGGTGCCGATGATTTTGCGGCCATTGCTTTCGCGGATGAACAGCTGGGCCACCCCTTCGTCCATGAGCTGTTCGAGGCCCTTGGCCAGTTGCTTGGACTTCATGGGGTCGGCGTTTTCGACGTAGCGGAACTGTTCCGGGGAGAAGCTGGGGATGCCTTTGAAATGGAGGATCTCGCCTTCGGTAAGGGTGTCGCCGATTTTGAAGTTGCCGGTGTCGTGCAGGCCGACGACGTCGCCGGGGTAGGCTTCGTCGATGACCTCCTTTTTGTCGGCCATGAAGCTGGTGGGGTTGGCGAATCGGAGCTGCTGGCCCAAGCGCACGTGCAGGTATGGTTTGTTGCGTTCGAACTTGCCCGAGCAGACGCGCACGAAGGCGATGCGGGCTCGGTGGCGCGGGTCGATGTTTGCGTGGATTTTGAAAACGAAGCCGGTGAAAGCCTCTTCGAAGGGGTCCACCATGCGCTCTTCGGCGGGGCGGGGGCGCGGTGTGGGAGCGATGTCCACGAAACAATCGAGCATTTCGCGCACGCCGAAGTTGTTGATGGCGCTGCCAAAGAAGACCGGTGAGAGTTGCCCGCGGAGGTAGGCCTCTTTTTCGAAGGCGGGGTACACCTGTTGCACCATGTCCACTTCTTCTCGCAGCGTGTTGGCAGGGCGTTGGCCGAGGTGGTGTTCGAGTTGGGAGTCCGCAAGGTCGCTGAACTCGATGGTGTCTTCCTCGCGCTGCTTGCCGTGGGGCCGGAAGAGCACCAGTTTTTGTTCGTAGAGGCTGTACACGCCCTGGAAGGTGCGCCCCATGCCCACGGGCCAACTCAAAGGCGACACGGTGATGCCTAACTTTTGCTCGATTTCATCCAGGAGCACGAAGGGGTCTTTGCCTTCCCGGTCCAGTTTATTGATGAAGATGATGATGGGCGTGTCGCGCATGCGGCAGACGTTGACGAGCTTTTCGGTCTGAGGCTCCACGCCCTTTGCCACGTCGATGACGACGATGGCGCTGTCGACGGCTGTAAGGGTGCGGTAGGTGTCTTCGGCAAAGTCCTGGTGACCCGGCGTGTCGAGGATGTTGATTTTGAGGTCGCGGTATTCGAAGGCCATGACGGAGGTAGCCACCGAGATACCCCGCTGTTTTTCTATTTCCATGAAGTCCGACACCGTGGTCTTCTTGATCTTGTTGCTTTTGACGGCACCGGCCACCTGGATGGCTCCGCCGAAGAGGAGCAACTTTTCGGTCAGGGTGGTCTTGCCGGCATCTGGGTGCGAGATGATGCCGAATGTTTTGCGGCGTGCGATTTCTTTTTGCAAGGACATGTGCGTAGCGTACGTTTTGGCTCACCGCCCATTGGACGGCAATTTTCAAAAGGCGGCAAAGGTACGCCATAAGCCCTGAAAGCAGAGGCATGGCAGCGAGTGGTGCGGCGGGCAGCCTCACTACTCGCCAGCTCTCGCCCATGCAGCGTGACTTCGAATTTTTATCTTGCGTCCCATCTACGACGAATGATTCCGCAGATGAGCCGATGGCCGGGGCCCTCCATGCGCATGCCGAGGCGCCGGCCCGCCAAGCCGCACCCACTCAAACGCCCATCAGATGCAAAATCAATCGAGCGACAGCGCCCGCAAATGGTGTGAATGGATTGAAATCCCCGTGGTCGATTTCGAGCGCGCCCGGCGCTTTTACGAGGCCATTTATGAAATGAAAATCGAGGTCATGGATTTCGGTGGTTTCAAAATGGGCATCTTCCCTCACAGGGATGTAGGTGTGGCCATCTGTTTTGGAGCGCACTACAAGCCGGGCACCGAGGGGCCGGTGGTTTACCTCGACGCCAACCCGGACTTGCAGGAGGTGTTGGGGCGTGTGGAAGATGCTGGTGGCCAGGTGTTGCAGCCCAAAAAGATGATTTCACCCGAATACGGCTACATGGCTCTTTTCCTCGACAGTGAGGGCAATCGCCTGGCCCTGCATTCGAAAGGCTGAGGTCGGCGGGCCACGGGCATCGAGCCAGTTTATTTGAAAACAGGAGTTTCAGGAAAGAAATCGCTTGGGAGCGAGGAGGGGCGACCCATTTCATCCTTGCTGCTTTTAGGTAGAGCGTGAAATTCATCGAGCAAAATATTTTCCGCCATGCCGATCAGAATGGAGAAAGACCCGCAGAAGAACGAGCCGTCGAGGCTGCCAAAGGAACGGACCGACGACCGCACGAGTGGTGCATTGATGCGATTGCTGCCTCTGTTGCTGATGTTTCTGTTTCGCAAACCCAAGCTGTTGCTGGTTGTAGTGGCAGTGGGAGCGATCTGGTATTACCTCGGGGGCTGCGAGGGCTGCAAGTGGGAACCCGATTTCGATGATGATGATGAAACGGCGCAGGTGGAGACGTTCTCCTTCGGCGCTTTGCTGAGCGAGGAGGAATACGACAAGGCTTCGGTCTTCGAGCCCTTGTCTTCGGTGGCACTGGTCAGCTTTTCCAACCGGCTACCGGCCTCGGTGTCGCTGCTGCGCTATGCGCCGCGCAGGTTGCACCAGGGTGCGCAGGGCTCTTGCGTAGGTTGGGCGAGTTCCTATGCGGCCCGCACCATCCTGGAAGCCATGGCCACCGGCGCCAACCCCGACGACGTGGCTTTCAGCCCGGCTTTCCTGTACAACCAGATTGCCCTGAGCGGTTGCCAGGGGGCCTACATGAACCACGCCATGGATGTTTTGCACGAACGCGGCGACCTGCCCCTGTCACGCTTTGGTTACGACGAGCGCTCCTGCAGCCGTCGGCCCACCCCGGAGCAGCTCGCCGAGGCTGCTCGATACCGCATCAAAGGCTACACCCGTCTGAGCAAGGGAGCCTCCAACTACGGCGTGGACATCAATGCCATCAAGCAGCACCTCGCCCAGGGCGCCCCCGTCGTCATCGGCATGATGGTGGGCGGATCGTTCATGCACCAGATGGTCGGCCGCAGTACCTGGCGACCTACCCAACGCGACTACAGTGGCCATGGCTTCAGCGGCCACGCCATGTGCGTCATCGGCTACGACGATAGCCGCCAGGCCTTCCAAATCATGAACTCGTGGGGCCCCGAGTGGGGGCAAGACGGCATCGCATGGGTGGGCTATCGCGATTTCGAATATTTCACCAAAGAGGCCTACGGCATTTTCCCCATGGGCCAGGGGGAAAAATTCGACCCCGAGCTCCTCGACGTCACGTTCGGACTGGTGAACAACGAAACCCAGCGACTCATCCCCCTGTACACCGTCGGCAACAAAATCTTCCGCACGCGCTCAACCCTCAGCCCCGACGACCATTTCAAGGTGGCCATTCGCAACTCCATCGAATGCAACGTGTACGTATTCGGCGAAGACACCGACGGCTCCAGTTACGTGCTCTTCCCTTACACGGAAAAGCATTCTCCTTACTGCGGCATCACGGGCACGCGCCTTTTCCCCAAAGATTACTCCATGAGCCCCGACGAAATCGGCACCCGTGACCGGATCGCCATCGTAATCACCAAAGAGCCCGTGGACTGGAATGCCCTGAACAGCCGCATCAACCGGAGCCGACGCAGTACCTATGCAGAGCGGGTGCACGAAGCCATCGCCGACCAGGAATTTCGCGACGTGCGCTTCGAGGTGGACGACGCCGTGCATTTCCGTTGCCGCCTCATGGGCAAGAATGCCGTGGCGATGGTGATCGAAATCGACAAGCGCTAAAAAACCTCCTTCCATCTCGGGCGCAGGTAAAAAGTTGGGCTTGTGCGATGGTCGCAACCGAGCGAGCCTGCGGCACTGAGCCTTCCAGGTTGGCTGTCGAATGAGGAGGGCGTGGCAAGGGAGCCGCCCAGGCGGCCGTGGGTTCATTTCATTTTAAAAAACCGGCAGCTCGCATGGGTTGGCAGAAGCCGGTATTCTTTTCTCCGCCTTTTAGGCAAGACAGGCGTATTCCTCCTGCTCTCACCGTTTTTGCAACCAAATTCCGCCAGTGATGCTGCCCTCGTAGCGGGTGAAAAGTTTGGGAGGAAGCTTTTGGGGATACTTGAACTCGAGGTAGGTATTCATGAAAATGACTTGGTAGTGGGGGTTGTCCATGAGGAAGGCCCGCAAGATGTAGTTCTCGTTCCAGGCATAGCCTTTATAGACCCATTCTTTCGGGTATTCAAAGGGGTAGAAAATATCGTGGAAGTGGATATACACCCCGCTTGGCAGGCGAGGCAGTATTTCGAACAAAATGTGGTTGACGTCGCTGCCGGTCTTGGACACATGGCTGGTGTCGATGAATAGGAAATCTCCCGCTTCGAGTTCCTCGAAAGTGCGGAGGGGTACGTGCTGGACGATGTCCTGGATGAGGTGTGTGCTGGTCACGTCGGCGGCCAGTTCTTTGAGCCTATCTGGGTGAGGTTCGATGAAGGTCAGCTCGATGGCATCATCGAAAAACAAGTGGTTGGTGTCGAGCATCAGAGCCGAGGACCAACCCGAGCCCACCTCTATGATGTGCGATGGCTCGAGCACCCGCATCAGGCCGTAGAGGACGAGGGCGTCCGACCAGGTGTAATAAATGTTGTCGAAACAGAAGCGCAAGCCGGGCTTGTGGTGCCACTCCCAGGGGGCTTCGTCGAGCAAAGGAAGGAGGGCTTCGAGGAGTTCCAACTGGTGTGCGTCGTTGAAGTCGATACCCAGCACGGGCCTGGAGGGGTCGAAAATTTCGGCTTCGCGTTGGCGGATCTCATCGGGGTCTGGCACGGGGCTGTAAAAGTGGCCGGGGGTGCTGTGCTTGAGGAAAGCGGCTCTCCAGGCGCCGACTCGCGGGATGAAGCTGATGAGTTTTTCAGCGGCTGCTTTGAAGGCGGGGTGCATGGTGAACGAAGGCGTTTGTGAACGATGGGGTTCATTCGAGCGAGAGGGATTGCCACTGGCCAGCTTTGCTCCAGATGAGCACGGCGCCAGGTGCGGGCTTCAGCAGTTCGACGATGGCGCCATTGCCATCGGGTGTGAATTTCCACTTTTCGGTTGCATAGGGTCCGCAGCCTATGCCGCGCCGCCACCACCAGTTGCCCCATTGGGTGAACTCGACCCTGAAGCGTCGGGTGTCGAGGGGGCTGACGTGCACACCGTCATTGGGCTTGCCCATGTTGAACTGAGCCACCTCCAGGAGCGGCCCGGCTGGTTGGCGCCCCCGCAGGTAATGCAGGGCGTCGGCGAGTGCGGCATCCTGCCCGCTAACGTCCCGAAACATGTAGGTGCCACGGAAATTGTCGGGGTATGCCAGCACGTACACCTCAGAGGCATCGTACCAGCGAAACCCGTCGAGCAAGGCCTTAACCACCCGGCTGCCATGACACCAGGCCTGGTTGGTTTGCCAAAGCCAATGTACACCCAAGGCCAGCAGGGCCGACAGGGATACCCAAAGCCATCGGCGTGGCAGGTTGCTAAGTGCCGCCACGAGCGCCATGAGGAAGAAGGCGCTGGCCAAATAGCCATAGCGATCGTTTTCGCTGTACAGTATCCATGCCACATAGAGGTTGCTGACGGGCAACAGCGCAACGAGGAAGACCAGCACATACGCGACTGCCAAGCGCAGCCGGTTTTTCATTTTTCCAAAAAACCAAAAAGCAAAAACAGCCAGGGCGCCGAAGGCGACCAGCGCGAGGAGGCCGGCGAGTGGGCTGTCGAGCTGCTGCACGAGGGTTTCCTTGTAGCGGTGCGGCCAGTGGCGCCAGAAGGTGAGGTACTTGAGCAGGTACTTGGCCAGGTTGGACGCCATCTCTGCGGGGGTCAGCCGCAAGTGCACCTCTTCGCCGTAGTGCCCCACCCAGCTGCCGAAAAGCCAGCGGTTCAACCCCAACCAGACCATGATTAAAAAGGTGGGGGGCAATAGCAACCAACCCCACTGCCTCGAGCCCGGACGCCTTGGCCAGGCTCTTGCCAACACCGCCACGAGCAGGGGCAACACCACCGCACTCTCGAAAGTGAGCAGCCCCAGGGCAAAATACACGTAGAGCTTCCACGGAATGCCTGCCCGTCCCTGCTCCAGATATTCAACGGCCTGCCTGAGAGAAAGCAAGACCAGCGTGGCCGTGAACAGGTGATTGAAACAAACCCGCCACACCACAGCCTCGGCATTGTAAGGATGCACGGCAAAGAGCAGGGCCACCGCTCCCGACAAGTGGCTTGCCCGCTCCACCCCGAAGGCGAGGAACGAGCGCCGGGCCAGCCAGTAAACCAACCAGGCGTTCAACGTGTGCAGGGCCGTGTATGCCACGTACCAGCCCAGCCCTTCCGCGCCGAAGAAGTGGTGGAAATTCCACAGGAAAAAATTGGACACGGGATGCAGGGCGGGGAATCCGAAGGAGTTGAGGAAATCCCAAAACCGAGCAGTTTCGAGGCGTTCGAGCAGGCCAGTATAGTCTGTGACGAAGCCGGCGCGGTGTGTGGGCCAGTAGCAAACCTGTACGATGCCGACCAACAGTACGGCCATCGCTGGCCGCCACCAGGTGGGGTCGTTTTGCTGTACCGGGTTCATGGTTTCTACGGTCTTGGCATCGAGTGGTTATTTTTGGCGCCGCCCGGGCCGCAAGATAGCACAAAGCCCACTGCCGCCCATTTTAGCTCAAGCCTTCACGCATGCGTCTTCCTTTGTTGTCCATGTTGGTCATCTGGAGTACGACAGCCCTTGCTCAAGTGGTGGTGCAGCTGTCGGCCGACAGCACGCAGTTGGATGTGGGAGCGCCCACCTGGCTGCATGCAGCAATTCGCCTCGACGCAGACGTGCAGCTTGGCCAGCCCCTGTGGCCAGCGGCCAACGACACTTTCGAGTTCGTGGCCTTTGGAAATTGGGATACGGTGGCCACGGGCGTGATCGCAGTGTCTGCCCGCCTCATCACCTGGGACACCGGCCGCATCGCCATTCCCGGGGTAGGTATTCCTTTCCGGCAGGGGCAATTCGTGGACACGGCCTGGTCGAACCCGCTCTTTTTGGACGTGGGCTTCCCGGCCGACAGCCTGACCCTGATGGACATCCAAGATGTGATTTACGAGCCCGTTCTCCTGACGGATTATTGGCCACACGCCTTGGCGGTGGCTGCCCTCTTGTTGGCTGCCTTGGTGGTGTGGTGGTGGCGCCGGCCTGTGCGCGAACCCGAGCCCGCTCCAGCTCCGCCCCCGCCCCCGCCTCACGAAGTGGCATTCCAGCGGCTCGACGCGTTGCGCAAGCATCAATTGTGGCAGCGGGGGCTGATCAAGGAATACCATTCAGAGCTCACCCACATTCTGCGCCAATACCTCGAGCGCCGCTTCGGCGTGGAGGCCCTCGAGGCCACCACGTCGGAGATCATTGCCCAGATGCGGCAACAATCCTGGCCCGACCACTGGCACAGCGAACTCGAATACCTGCTCAACATGGCCGACATGGTGAAATTCGCCAAGGCCCAACCCGACATCTCTTTTCACGAGGAGGCCATGCAAAAAGTAGAAGCCTTCATCCGCCAAACCATGCCAGCCGAAGCAGAAGCAAGCGCAGCGGCTGCCCAGCAACAAGCATCCGCCGATGTGGTCTGAATACGAATTCCAATATCCCTGGCTGTTGTGGCTGTTGGCTGCCGTGCCCCTGCTGGGGTGGTACCGTTGGCGCCGTCGCCATCGGATGTCGGCTGCGATGCTGCTGCCCACCTTGGGTGTGCTGGGAGAATTCCGCTCCCTGAGGGGCCGCCTCGTCGATGGGTTGTTCCTGCTGCGCCTGCTGGCCTTGGCCTGCCTGGTGGTGGCCCTGGCTCGGCCTCGCCATGTGCAAACGGTCGAGAAGGTGGATGCCGAAGCCGTGGACATCGTGCTCACCCTCGACCTTTCAGTCAGCATGTTGAGCAAAGATTTCGACCCCGACCGACTCGAGGTCAGCAAGGTCATGGCCATCGATTTCGTGAAGAAAAGACCCTACGACCGCTTTGCACTGGTGGAGTTTTCCGGCGAGGCCCTCACCCTGTCGCCCCTTACCACCGACCACGACGCCATCATCGAACGCATCGCCTCCCTGACGCCGGGCATCCTCCAGGATGGCACGGCCATCGGCATGGGCCTGGCCACCGCCGTCAACAGAATCAAAGACAGCCCGGCCAAAAGCAAAGTCATCATCCTACTTTCCGACGGCGTCAACAACTCCGGCTACATCGACCCCATGACGGCCGCCGCCATGGCCAAAGCGTTCGGCATCAAGGTGTACACCATCGCGGTGGGTACCAGCGGCCAGACGCTCACCCCGGTGAGCCGCTCCAGTGACGGAAAGTACCTCTTCGGCCTGGCCCAGGTCGAAGTGGACGAAGCCCTTTTGAAGGCGATTGCCGAAACCACCGGGGGCAAATTCTTCAGGGCCACCAATGAGTTGGCGCTCAAAAGGGTCTATGAGGAAATCGACAGGCTGGAAAAAACCCGCGTGGAAGTGACTCGATTCAAGCGCTACTCGGAGGCTTTCCATCCCTTTGTGGCGGCGGCGTTGCTCCTGTTGGTGCTCGAGTTCATCGCTCGGCATTTGCTGCTGCGGCCCTTGCCATGAGAAAGCCCTCAGGCAATGGAAAACGGAGGTGCCGGTCCGCAGCCGGCAAGTCATGGCCAAGAAAACCCGACTGATAACGAAATTCACAGACTGAACCAAAAACGCTTCAGATGCAATACCCACACCTGTTTACCCCCCTCGACCTCGGGTTCGTCACGTTGCCCAATCGCGTGCTCATGGGCAGCATGCATACCGGTCTGGAAGAGACCCGCGGGGGGTTCGAGCGACTGGCTGCCTTTTATGCCGAGCGAGCCCGGGGCGGGGCGGCTCTCATCGTCACAGGGGGCGTGGCTCCCGACATCGCCGGCTGGCTTTCACCCTTTGCCGTGCGCATGACCAACCGGCGCCACGTGCGCAAGCACAGGCTCATCACCCGTGCCGTACACGAGGCCGGCGGGCGCATTTGCATGCAAATTCTCCACGCTGGCCGCTATGGCTACCACCCCCTTTGCGTGGCCCCTTCGCCCATCAAAAGCCCCATCACGCCTTTCAAACCCTGGAAGTTGAGCCGGCGCGGCATCCAGCGTACCATCCGCCATTTCATCCGGGCGGCCTGCCTGGCCCGCGAAGCCGGATACGACGGCGTCGAGGTGATGGGCAGTGAAGGATACCTCATCAACCAGTTCATCGTCAAGCGCACCAACCACCGCACCGACGAATGGGGGGGCAGTTTCGAAAACCGCATCCGGTTCCCCCTCGAAATCGTGCGGGGGATACGCCAAGCCGTAGGGCCCGACTTCATCCTCATCTATCGGCTAAGCATGCTCGACCTGGTGGACGACGGCAGCACCTGGGAAGAGGTCGAAACCTTAGCCCGGGAAATCGAAAAGGCCGGCGCCACCATGATCAACACTGGCATCGGTTGGCACGAAGCCCGCGTACCTACCATCGCTACCATGGTGCCGCGGGCGGGCTTTGCCTGGGTAACCAAGCGGCTCATGGGCAAGGTGGGCATTCCCCTCATCACCACCAACCGCATCAACATGCCCGACATTGCCGAGCGCGTCTTGGCCGCTGGTTGCGCCGACATGGTAAGCATGGCCAGACCTTTCCTGGCTGACCCCGACATCGTGCGCAAGGCAGCCGAGGGCCGTGCCGACGAGATCAATACTTGCATCGCCTGCAACCAGGCCTGCCTCGACCATACCTTCCAGCGCAAGGTGGCCACCTGCCTGGTGAACCCGCGGGCGGCCTACGAAACCCTGCTCGAGTTCCCTGCCATCCAGCCCGAGCGTCGCAAGCGCATTGCCGTGGTAGGCGCAGGGCCCGCTGGCCTTTCGGCTGCTACCCTGGCAGCCGGCCGCGGCCATCGAGTCACACTCTACGAAGCCGCCGACGACATCGGCGGACAGTTCCGCATGGCGTGTCGCATTCCGGGAAAAGAGGAATTCGTCGAGACCATGCGCTACTACCGAAAGCAAATCGAACTCACCGGGGTAAACCTGCTGTTGCAGACGCCAGCCACTGCCCAAGCCTTGCTCGAGCAGGGCTACGATGAAGTGGTGCTGGCTTCCGGGGTGCGCCCTCGGCGGGCTGGCATTCCGGGCGAGGATCACCACAAGTGCCTCAGCTACGTGGACGTGCTCTTGCATCGCAAGCCGGTCGGACGCTCGGTGGCCATCGTGGGCGCAGGTGGTATCGGATTCGACATGGCGGAGTTTCTCAGCGTGGCCTCGAACGCCTGTGCCGACCCCCTGCTCCACCCCGAGGAGTGCATCCCGCATTTTGCCAAAGAGTGGGGCGTGGACATGGAGTACCGGCATCCGGGTGCCCTGACCAAGCCGCAACCCGACCCCCCACAACGGGAAATCTGGCTGCTGAAGCGATCCCCGGGAAAGCACGGCGCCACCCTGGGCAAAACCACGGGCTGGATACACCGCTCCAGCCTGCGAATGAAACAGGTGAAAATGCTGGCCAGCGTGCAGTACTTGCTCATCGACGACGATGGGCTCCACATCCTTCACGAGGGCGAGCGAAAGGTGTTGCCCGTCGATAACGTCGTCATTTGTGCCGGCCAGGTAAGCGAAAACGCGCTCGCCACCGAGTTGGAGTCGGCAGGCATGACTGTGACCGTCATTGGTGGTGCCGCCCTCGCCGCAGAACTCGACGCCAAGCGGGCCATCCGAGAGGGGGCTGAATGGGCCGCTCGCGTGTGAGCCGAGCCATCCTCATGCTGCGCCAACCCAATCGGCAGACTGGTCGGCCAAAAGAAAGCTTGTATTTCAGCCTTGCCAGTGGCCCGACAGACAGGACCGGGCCGGCCCAGAAGGGGACGATGAATTTCTTCTCTTGCGTTGGCAAATCACCCAGGTCGAAAAATTGAGTGCATGGAGTTTTGTTTGCCGGCCAGAGTAAAGAGGAGGGGGCTTTTTCGATCGAGGGGCCTAATCCGAGAGGAATCCCCTTTTTTCCTTTCAAAATGGCAACCAATTCGCTGTTAGACCGGTTGTGAAAAGCAGCTGTTCGTCATTTAACCTTGAAACCAATCCTGCCATGCCCAATCGTTCCTCGACCAGTCTTGCCCTGAATACCATCCTTGGCCTTGTGCTCATGGTGCTGTTTTTCATCGCGCTGCTCTTCGTGGTGCGGGGTGTGTTCATCTTGCTGATGTGGACGGCTCCGCTGCTGCTCATTGCGGCGCTGGTCATCAGGCCCAGTGTGGTGACCGGCCATTTCCGGTGGATCATTCAGCAGCTGCGCCAAAATACCCTGTATGGCATCGTGCTGCTGTTGGCCACGGTGTTCGGGTACATGCTGGTGTTTCCGTACCTGTTCATCAAGGCCCTGCTGGTTCGCAAGGTAGATCGTTTGCAGGCTGAATACGAGCGCCAAACACAGGGGGAACTCGTGGACTACGAAGAGCTGGACAGCAAGCTCTTCGATGAAGCGGACGACTTGGCGGGCACGCTTCCTCCTGCCGACAACCAAAAACGACAGGGCACCAACCCCTACGAAAGGCTCTTCGATTGAAAAAAGAAGACCTCGCAGGCCGATGATTCGCTGCGAGGTCTTTTTGTGTCGAGAGGTACGGCCTTTTCTCAATACCGGTTGATGACCGCCACACCCTGGTGTTTTTCAAGATCGCCGTTTTCGACGAACACCACTTCGCCTCCTTGTGCCACCATCATTTCGATGAGGTCATCGACGGCATCGTCGATGACGCCGGGTGCTTCCGGGTCGTCGGCCACGTAGAGCAGATAGCCGTCGTCGTCGAGGCGGCCGGCCTGGTGGAAGTCTTTCTCCACCAGCAGTACCATGGCCCGGCCTTCCTTGACGGCCCGCCATGCTTCACCGATGGTCGAGTTGTAATAGTTTCCACTGACGGCTTCTTCCAATTTTTCCAGGTAGGTACGACGGCGCTGGTCGAGGGCTTGCTGTACCACTTCCCAGGCTTTTTCGCCCAATTCGTGCACGGGGGTTTCGTCGTAGCTGCCGAGCAGGGTGGCGATGATGTGATCGCTGTGCTGGCTGACCTGGCGGAACATGGCCAGATGGGGTTCCACTCCAGCGACTACCAGGGGAATCTGGTCCTCCTTCCAGTGGGCATCGAAGGCTTCGTCCACGTCGCGGAAGTAGCGTTCCAAATAGGCCTCGAAGCGCTTGGAGGGCTCGATGCCAAAGCCTCCGGGCAGGGGTTCGGTGTGGCCGGGGCCTTCGTAGTTCATCGGGAACCCACCACCAACGATCTCGAACAGATCGGAGCGCGTGCCGTGGAAAAGCCGGGTGGTTTTCTCGCTGAGCGCCAGGAGCCAGTATGGTTGGCTGCGGTTGAGGGCAAAGACCAGATCGCGGGTGTAAAAAGTTTCGTCCACCACCACCCGAGGCTCTACGCTGAATGGCAGGCGGTGAAAGCTCGACACTTCCCGGCTGACGAAAAGCACCAGGCCGTCCTTGTTGTACTGGTGGTCGATTTGGGCTGCCAGCTCATCGAGCCTGTCAAGCAGATCCTGAACCTCGTCTTCCTTGAATTCTGCGAGGAGTCGCTCCCTGGCCTGTTTGATCAGGTCGTCGAGGAGGATGGGGTCTTGCTTGTTATCAGGGAAGGTGCGATGGGTGGGCAGGGTGATGGTGATGGACGGATAGGATTTGTGTGATTGGAGTTGGAGCAATTCTTTTCGCGTCATGGTTTGTATTCGTTTTGTTCGAAGTGAATGGGATACACATGCTGCAATAACAGCCCCATACGGGATGGGGTTGAACTGGCATGGTTTGAAGCTCACCTGGCATGGATGCGCTATTTCTGGGCTTTTTCGAAAAGGAAAGCTGCCACGATACCGAAGACGATGTTGGGCAGCCAAACGCCGAGGAGCGGGTGCAGGGCTTCGTTGGCGGCGAAAGTAATGGAAAATCGGGCCATGAACACGAACAGCGCGCCGATGACTACGCCAATGGCGAGGTGCAAACCCATGCCACCGCGCACCTTCCGGCTTGCCACCGACATGCCTATGATGGTGACGATGATCAGCGTCACGGGGTCGGCCGTGCGGCGGTAAAGCTCGATTTCATACACGCGGGTGTTGCCGGTACCTCGCTGGCGTTCTTCCTCGATGAAGGCCTGCAGGCGGTGGGTGGGGATCATTTCCTTGGTGTCGTCGTAGCGCACGAAATCGGCTGGTGTGAGGTTGATGGTGGTGTCGAGGTCGTCGCGATTGTTCACCAGTAGGGTCTCCTTTTCGCCGTCGAAGGTGCGGATTTCGTAGCGTCGCAGTTTCCAGCGGTTGGGCGGCCCCAGCCAGCGGGCCTCTTCGGCTTTGAGCACCCATTTGAGTTCGTTGCCTTCGAAATGCTCCAGCCGGAATTGGCGGGCGAAGGTGTCGCGCTTGAAATAATCCTTGACGTAGATCTTGGTGCCCGGGCTGATGAACATGTGGATATCGCGAGTCTTGCCTTTGTCGCTCTCTTTGTGAATGTAGTTGTGGTAAAAGGCCAGCCGGGTCTTGTTGCTCACGGGTATGATGAAATGGTTGAAAACCAGGTGGACGGTGGCCAACATGCCAGCGGCCAGCAAATAGGGCCGCGCCAGGCGACGGAAGCTCACCCCCGCATTCAGTATGGAGATGATCTCGGAATTGAAGGCCATCCGGGAGGTGAAAAAAATGACCGCAATGAGGCCGAACAAGGGCCAGAGCAGCCCATCGATCCAGATGATGAAATTGAGGTAGAACTCCTTGATGACCCGGCTTGCAGGAAGCTGCTCGTCGATGAATTCCTCGACGTTTTGACTAAAGTCCACGATTACCGCCACGAGCGAAAACACCAGCGCCGTAAAAAAGAAGCTGCCGAAATACTTCTTCATGATGTAGCGGTCGAGGAGCTTCATAGGGGCATGGTTTGCAAATGTATCGGGCGCTGCAAAAGTGGCTCATTCCACGCAGAGCCGTCGAGCGTTTGCCATTTTTTGAGTGCCGGTGCAATGGAACGTGACGCCCCCTGTTCCCCTCTGTGCTGGCCGGTCAACAGGTCGGCTTCCTTTACAGGCGGCGGCTGAGGCGCTCGACCATTTCTTTTTTCCAGGAGCCAAAATCTCCCTCCAGGATGTGCCGTCGGGCCTGGCCCACGAGCCACAGGAATAAGCTGAGGTTTTGAAGCGAGGCGAGTTGATAGCCCAAAAACTCCTTGCTGTAGAGCAGGTGGCGTAGGTAGGCTCGGGAATGGTGGCGGCTGGTGTGGCAGGGGCTGTGCTCGTCGATGGGGCGGTGGTCGTTTTTCCACTTTTCGTTTTTGATGTTGACGATGCCTTCGGCGGTGTAGAGCAGGCCGTGTCGGGCATTGCGCGTGGGCAGTACACAGTCGAACATGTCCACCCCCCGAGCGATGCACTCCAGGATGTTGACCGGCGTACCCACGCCCATGAGGTAGCGGGGTTTGTCTGCGGGCAAAATCTCGCAGACCAGCTCCGTCATGTCGTACATGGCTTGCTCGGGCTCACCCACCGACAGTCCTCCGATTGCGTTGCCCTCCCTTTCGAAACTGGCCACCACCTCGGCCGACTGCCGGCGCAGGTCTTGGTACACACTGCCCTGCACGATGGGGAAAAGCGTCTGCCGGTAACCGTAGCGGGGTTCGGTGGTGTCGAAGCGTTCGCAACAACGCTCCAACCAGCGATGCGTCAGCTCCATGGATCGACGGGCGTAGTCGTACTCGCAGGGGTAGGGCGTGCATTCGTCGAAGGCCATCACGATGTCGGCCCCGATCTCGCGCTGGATATCCATGACGGCTTCGGGCGAGAACAGGTGTTTGGAGCCGTCGAGGTGCGATCGGAAAACGACGCCCTCCTCTTTGATTTTCCGCTGCTCGCTGAGGGAGTACACCTGGAAGCCGCCGCTGTCGGTGAGCATGGGCCTGTCCCAACCGATGAATTTGTGCACCCCTCCAGCTGTGCGCAGCACGTCGGTGCCTGGGCGCAGGTAGAGGTGGTAGGTGTTGGCCAGAATGATTTGAGCCCCTATGTCTTCGGCCAATTCGTGCTGGTGGATGGCGCGCACGGCGCCTACCGTTCCGACGGGCATGAAGATGGGCGTTTCGATGAGGCCGTGGTCGGTTTCGATGAGGCCGGCTCGAGCAGCCGTGGAGGTATCCGTCTTTTGGAGGGTGAATTTCATTGCGGAGGTTTTCGGGTGGGGGACTGGGGTTGCCTGTGTCCACCATTTTTTTTCAGCCAAAAAAGTCGAACGGCGGCAAAGGTCGGCAGCAAGGGGGAGAAAATGGAGCCCGCGGTGTCAATGCTGGTCGCAGCGCCAGGTCCATTCCTCCAAAGGAAATGTATCGTAGCGGAAATCGTAGTGCCACCATTCGGTTCTGATGGGCTTGAATCCGTGGCTTTCCATGATCTGCCGCAGCAGGCGGCGGTTGGCGAGGATGGAGTCGGGCAGGCGGGTGTAGTCATGGTGCGCTTCGGGCCCAAAGTAGTCGTAGTCGGTACCCATGGGCAGTTCTCGGCCCGTTTCATCGACGATGGTGAGGTCCACGGCGGCACCCCTGTTGTGCATGGAGCCTTTGCGCGGATCGGCTACGTAGTCAGGGTTGGGAACTGCCTCCCACAAGCGCCACTGGAAAGGGCGGGGACGGTAGCAGTCGTAGAGCTTGAAGCGGAGGCCTTGGTGGCGCAAGCTGTTCTGGGCAGCGAGCAAGCTGAGGGCGGCGGGCTTGCGCAAAAAACACCTGCCACAATCGTAAATCTGCCGGCCCGTGAAGTTGCGGGGCGTGGCATAGCGGATGTCGAGCAGGATGGTGCTGTCGAAGGCCACCAGCTCGATCCATTCGGAGGTGTCGTAGTCGATCACTGGCGTGTCGATGAGCACGGTATCGGAGGAAGCAGGCACGAAATGCGTTTCTTTCGGCGCTGGGTGGTTACAGGCCAAAACGATGATCGACAGGCACAGCCAGGGGGTGATGAGACGCATGGGCAATTGGAGCATTGATGCTGAAATTGGGTACTGACTCACGGCTGAGCGCCGGCGCAACGCACTACTTGTCGCGGGCGGCCAGGTTGCGCTCCTGTTGGAGCGATTTGCTCCTGGCGAGCCCTGCGCTCAGGCTTTGCCCAAGGTAGAGTTTTTTCCTTCGAAAGTTGATGGCCACCTGACCCTGCATCAGAAACGGCACACCCAACAGACCGTGGAGGTCTGTTTCGAGGCACTGGTTGATGGCCGACATGTCGGCGATGGTCACGTCCAGGTTCGCTTGGGTGCCTTGTTCGAAGGCGATGGATTCCATGATGCCCGTTCCACAAGGCATCACCTCGTGGTTGATGCCCCTGATAAGGATGTGTCCGGTGACGGTAAAATGCCCTGGGCGGCGGCGAAGCACCTGCCGGTTGATCATGTTGACTTCCGAACCCGAGTCGATGCCCAAGCGCAGCCGTTTGCCGTTGAACTCGACCACGATGTAGGAGATGTGTTCACTCATCCGCAGCCGGAAGGAATCCACGGCGACGAATTGGTGCAGGTGTACTTTGCGCCGGCCCTTCTTGTCGAGCGGCACCAGCCATAGGAGCAGGTTTTCGAAATCGAGTACGATTTCCACCTGCCGCAAGGCCGAGTATCCGATGATGCCTGCCAGGTTACAGCCCTTTGCGGCTTCCAGCCCGCTCAGATCGGTGACGTAGGCGTCTCGCTGCCGCAGCTTCATGTCGCCGATGCGGAAATCTCTTACCACGAAATAGGCCATGGGGCAGGTTTGACCATGGATGTCGAGCAGGTTCCACTGCTCGCCCCGATGTGATACCCCCTCGAAATGACGGCCGTTGAGTATCAGGTATGGCGAGCCAGTGTCGAGGAGGAAATGGCCGGATTGGCCATTGACGGAGGCCTCCACGATGATGCTGTTGCCGACGAGCAGGAAGGGCACGACGGTTGGCGTGGCAAGCGGATCAGCCTGGGTGGGGTGGCCCATCCCCCCCAAGAGCAGGCACAGTGTGAGTAGTGTAAAGGGATTTCTCATAGCGTCTTGGATAGTGGTTCATGGACATGGAATCGAAGGTTTTTTTCTACCAATTCAGCTTGCTATCGGTGATGGGATGGAGGGGATGGGACATGCCAAGGGGGCATGTTGCCTATGAGCAATGGCATGACACCTCAGGTGAGGTTCGTGCAGGTGCCGGGAATTTTCAGTGAGAGCAGATGAAGAGATGGGCGGTAAGCCTTGTTAACCAAATTTGATTCCATCTTGGCTTCAGGAGGCCAAAAGATTTCATGAGGGATGGTGTTTTTGCCACAGAAATGCTGATGTGACGAGGCCTAACAGCAGGAGGGTTTTCTAAAAATTTTTGCCTTCAGGGCTTGTACTGCTTTTTCGAATCGCCTTACATTTGCCCCCGCTTTCCCGAAAGGGGACTGCAATTCGAGACTGGCCCATGGTGTAACGGTAGCACAGCAGATTTTGGTTCTGTTTGTCTGGGTTCGAATCCTAGTGGGCCAACAAAAAAGCCCGCCGGTCAATTCCGGTGGGCTTTTACTTTTCTTGCCTTCGGCAAATGGCTTTCGGCATTTTAGCTTCTTGCACAAGGAAGCGATAAATCATTTGGACGAGGAAGATATTTCCTCCCATTGGCGAGAGGGCCGGCTGTCATTTTGAACCCTCGAATCCGGGGTGACATGGTAGTTGAATCGCGGGAAAAAGGCCAGGATATTCTGGTCAACTCCGCCCATGATGGCTCATTGCTGGCCATTGACCGTGTTGTCGAAACCCCAGGCTTTGAAAATGACGAGATGCTCAAACAGCATTTTCCCGGCTCACTTCCAACCCACCTCCAGTGGGCCAGTTGCCTGGTTGCGCCAGCTGCCGCTTTGGGCAAAACGCAAATTCCGATAGTCAACTGCTTGAATTCATGTTTTTCCGAAAGGGTTGAGCGCCCCTTACCGCATCAACTGCACGCCCCCTTCCTTGAACACTTCGCCCACTTCGCCGGCGCAGTTGCGCAGCGTGTAGCGGATAAACCAGACAAATACAGCCGGATCCATTCGCTTGCCTCTGAAGGTGCCGTCCCAACAGCCGTCGATTTCGTCGGTCTCGAAAATCAGGTCCCCCCAGCGGTCGAAAATCTTCATCTCATAGCCGAGCACCTCGAAATTCGGATCGACGTAGCCGCGGAAGCAGTCGTTGATGCCGTCGTCGTTGGGAGAAAAGACGTTGGGCACATATACCCTGGCGAATTCCCCGCCGACTTTGGCCAACCGCACGACCACGCTGTCCGCAATGGTTTCGCAGCTGTTCTCCACGGTGAAGAAGTAGGCTCCTGGCTTGTCCACCACCCTGAAAATGCCGGGCGTGCCATCGGCCCACGCAAAAGTGAAAGGCACCGGGCTGACCACCACGGGATTCAAGGTGACCGTCTGCCCACAATTCACTTCCACGTCCTCCACTTCGATCTCCATGGGGCCAATTTCGGGCAAGGTGATGCCTTGCTGAAAGCTGCAACCTTCGGCGTTGCGCACCCAAACAGTATAGGTGCCGGCCTGCAGCCCGTCGAATACGGGGGAGTCCACCCAAGTATTCCCGTCGATGGAAAAATTGAATGGCATGCTGCCCCCCTTGGTACCCGTCACTTCTATGCGGGCGTCGGTGCCGTTCCAGCACACCGAATCGGCTTCCAGATCGAAAGTCGGATGGGGGATGGCAGCCACGACCACTTGCACCACCGAATCGCACCCGTTTTGCCCCGTGAAACTGAAATACTCGGTCGATCCAGCGGGCAGTGATTGTCCTGCGTATGTCACGCTTTCACCCTCGCAAGCCGACAGATTCACCACCGTGCTGTCCACGGGCAGAGGAATCACCCCCACAATGGTGCTGTCCGTACAACCGAATTGGTTTTGCGACGTGAATACCACCTGCTGGCCTGGATAGATGACCTGCCCGTTGAACGTGAGGGAATCGTTCTCGCATGCGGCCGCATCCACGAACAACACCGTGTGGGGCAGTTCCACGACTTGGACCATGACGAAAGAATCGCAACCTTGGCTACTGATCAGCGTGAACGTGGCGCTGTCGCCCGGGTGCAGGTAAACTCCCTCGTACAGCACACTGTCGCCAATGCAAGTTTCGAGTTTGACTGGGGTGGTATCTGTACCTATCGCATTCACGATCACCGCCACCACGGAGTCGCATCCGAGGTAGTTAGTCAAGAGGAATGTGTCGGTTTGGCCGGCAGGTATGGGGTTTCCGAGGTAGTAAGCCGAGTCTCCGGGGCAGGCCTGGAGGGTGAGGGAGCCGAAAGAGGTTGGCAAGGGATCGACGAAGACGCTGACCAGGGAGTCGCATCCGAGGTAGTTAGTCAAGAGGAATGTGTCGGTTTGGCCGGCAGGTATGGGGTTGCCGAGGTAGTAAGCCGAGTCTCCGGGGCAGGCCTGGAGGGTGAGGGAGCCGAAAGAGGTTGGCAAGGGATCGACGAAGACGCTGACCAGGGAGTCGCATCCGAGGTAGTTAGTCAATAGGAATGTATCGGTTTGGCCGGCAGGTATGGGGTTGCCGAGATAGTAAGCCGAGTCTCCGGGGCAGGCCTGGAGGGTGAGGGAGCCGAAAGAGGGCGAGCAGTTTTGTTGCAGAAGGAAGTTTACTTCAACGAGCGCGTCGCACCCGACGAGATCGATGTTTTGTTCGAAAATCACTGGCAGCCAGTTGGCAGGCAGGTTTGCAGTGTCCACGGCCACGTAGTAGGATTGTGCTCCGATGGGCCCAAAGAGGAAGGTACCGCCGGGTGCGGATCCCATGGAATCGACGAGGATGCCTGCCGTGAGGATGTGCACAGGGATGCCCGACAGGGGCGTGTCGGCTGCATCGATGATCCCGTTGAGGTTGACGTCGTTGAAAACCATGCCCAGTACTTGTCCTGAGCCGGGTTGCAAGTCCAGGTCAAGGGGAGCCGATGTGGATGTACAGCCGTAGATGTCTGTCATCACTACGTGGTACACCCCGCTGGAATCGAAAACAGGATTTGCCGTGGTACCCATGGGTGCGGGGATGGGGTTGCCGTCGAGGTACCACTGGTAGGAAGCCACATTGGGGATGGGGGGCAGGCACATGGTATCTGGCTGGCAGCGGGAGTGACAGCCGCCCGGCACCAAGTCTGGGTCGGGGGCATTGTGCAGGGTGATGGAGTTGCTGCGGGCGCTGCAGCCAAAGCCGTTGGTGGCCTCGACGAAATAAGTGCCCCCAGCCACCACTGTGATGGAAGTGGTGGTTTGACCGGTGTTCCACTGATAGAGCAGGCCGGGGTCGGGGCTTTCTACACTCAGGGTGGCGGTGGTATTCTCACAGATGAAGCCCGACGGTACGGAGGAGATGGACACGCTCGGGTTGGGGTTCACGATCACTTCGAATGGCCCCGCCACGCCCGTGCAGCCTGAAATGCGGTCGGTGATGGTGACTTGGAAGGTGTGGGTTCCAACCGGGAGCAAATTGCCGTTTTCGCTGGTGAAAGACAGCTGGGATCCCACACTGCCCGTGCTCCAATTGTAGAAATAGCTGCTTTGCCCCGAGGCCAACAGCACCAGGTCGTCGCCTTCGCAAACGGATATGTCGTTTTCGTGAAAGGCCACGGGCTGGCCGTACTCGTTGTACTCGACTGCCTCGATGACGGCACTGGGTTCCGGGTTGATTTGAACGACGAAAGCCGGCGGACTGTAGCTGCACCCCTGGGCATCATACACGGTGACGCTGTACACATTGGAAGTAGCGACGGTGATTTGTTCGCCGAGCTGCCCATTTGACCACTCCCATCCCTGCCCGCCTGGCGGTGCGCTGAGTACGGTTTGCTCCCCTTCGCAAAGGGGCGGAACGGGGTTGGCAGTGATGCTCCCGGCAATCGTATTGGCCGTGACGGTAAAAGTGGTGCTGACACTGTCCACGCAGCCGGCAATGGTGGTGCCAACGAGTTTGATGGTGTAATCACCAGGGCTGCCGAAGCTATGAAACGGCACGAGCGCCGAGGAGAAATTGGCGGCACCACTGGCTGGATCTCCAAAGTCCCAGCTCACCTCCACCACGTTATTTGGAATGATGGGTGAAAAAGGTAGCGGGGTGGATTCACAGGTTTCATCCGGCAGATCGATGCCCAGCGAAGGCAACGGCTTCACTTCTATGGTTTTGGTGACCGAGGTCTGGCAGCCGTTGGCGAGGGTGATGGTCAGCGTCACGTCGAAGTTGCCCGAGGCGCTGTACACGTGGGAGGGGTTTTGAGCGGAGGAAAAATTGGCAGCCCCGCTGGCGGGGTCGCCGAAATCCCAGTTCCAGTCGGTGATGGTCTCCCCGGCCACGAGCTGTGAGTTGTCCATGAAATGCGTGGGCGCCATCGGACAGGCGCTGCTAACCGTAAAATCAGCTACCGCCGGGATGACCAAATCCTTGAAAGTGCCGATCTGGCAGCTGCCTCCCCCGGAAGCGTTTACCTCCCCAATCAAAACCACGGTGTAATACCCCGGCCCCGTGAACACATGGGAAGGCTCGAATTCCGTGGAGGAATTGTTGATCCCTGAGGCTGGATCGTCGAAACTCCAATGGAAGCTGCCAGGCACGTAGTTGGTCGAGAGGTTGTCGAAAACGATGGAATCGCATGCCGACGTGATCAGTGGAGCAAAATCGACGGTGCCGGCTGGCGTGCAGGTGGGAAGGGGAGGGCCTCCGATTGCTCCAAAGCACATGCCGCCCATGCAGGTCCCACCTACGGCTGCGCAATCCACCAGCTCCAGCTGGTTGGAAGTGGCCCTGCAACCGTTGGCATCGGTCACTTCCACCCAATAAATGCCAGGACTGGTGGTGGAATGCGTGGAGCTGTTCGTGCCGACGGGATTGCCATCCTGATACCATTGAAAACTCATACCGCTTTGCGTGGAAGCATAAATCACCGCTGGCGGCCCCCCGCTGCAAAGTGCATAATACGATGGGGTGGAAATGCTGACCGAAGGCTGTTGCGCCTCCTCCACAGTAAACGAGGACGCTCCTTGGCAGCCGTTGGCATCGGTCACTTCCACGGCATAAGAGCCTGGCGCGTTCAAGACCAGACTCGGATCCGTCGAAAGGGGATTGCCCTGCTCATCTTTCCAAGAATAATTCACATAGGGTTGGGTGGTCGTCACCGTGATCGGCTGACCCGGACATGCAGCCGGGATATTCACTTCTGGTTCCGGCTGGCCATGCACATTTACCGAAAAAGTGCGGGTGATGCCGCAGATGGTCGCAGAAACCACCGCTGTGCCTGGTTCGTTCCATTGTATCAGGATGGCCTCCGTACCTTGCCCCAACAGAATCGTACCTGCCGAGGCGGGGCTGATACTCCACTGGTGATCGTTCCCCTCGAACTCCGGCGTTAAGTAGGCGACCGCTGAGTTCAGGCACACTTCCGCCTCGCCGGTGATTTCGAAATCCAGGATCTGCTCGAGGGGGAAGGAAAAGCCCCCCGAATAGCATTGGGGGCCGCCCACCGACACATGCGCCACTTCCAATGAATAAGGGCCACTTGCTCCCCAGGTGATCACCACCGGATTGCCGGAAATGACATTCACTTCACTCCCGCTGGTTGCCGTCCAAACGACCTCATAGGCCGGATTGGTAAATGCCGAATATTGGTAAGTACCGCCAGGACAAATGTACTTTCCGCCCAAAACCCCCAGTGGAATGCTGGGCAAGGGCAGCACTTCCACGAAAACGTCGTAGCGCTCGTTGCAAAAACCTGGACCCGCCGGCGTTGCCCTGACTACGTAGGTCCCGGCAGGTTGGTTGAAAGGGATGGTGGCACTCGGCGAGGCGGCACCCCCATTCCACAGCACGTTGCCATTGGCATCGAGCAGTTGCCACTGGCTACTCATGGAAGCACCCGTCAGCGCATCGAGGCTGGAAAATGTGCCGTCGCCGTCTTGGCACACCCTGATGGGCCCTTCCACGTAGAACGGCGGCACGATGTGCACTTCCAACGTGTCGCTCCCCCCGCAACCCAGGTAACAGTACTCGAACTCGACGATCACCAGTTGTGGATTGCCCTGGTTGGCATCGCCATACCACGAAACGGCAATGCGATCGCTGCCTTGACCCGACACGATCTGCCCGCTGCCGACCACCGTCCACGTGATGGACGTGCCCTGGTAATTGGGTATGGAATACGTGGTCTCGCTGCCGGGGCACACTTGGTCATCGCCCTGTATCTCCGCCTGGTCGGAAACAATGGGGATCGGCACTTCATTGGGAACCGAGCACACATTGCCGGCGCAGCCACTCACACCCAGGCTCACCAGCCCTTCCGGCCCTTCGTTCCACAGCACGGTCACATAATCGTCACTGGGCCCTCCACCGTCGAGCACGGTGCCATTGCCGCTGACCACCCACGTATAACTGCTACACGTGGCGTCGGTGCCGTACGTCACCGTTTCCCCCTCGCAAACGGTACCCGTGCATGTGATCGCCGGCACCGTTGCTGGTACGACGTTGACCCACATGCGCGTGGTGTCCGCACAAAAACAACTGTTGCGGGCAATGAGGCTGACCTCGTAAACCCCGGGCGTGTCGAACAGGTGCGAAGGGCTTACCTGCGCCGACGTACTCCCATCACCGAAATGCCAGGCATAGCTCGAGGCATACTTGCTGAGATTTTTGAAAAAAACGGTTTGTCCCTGGCACACCTCGAGGGTGTCGGTGGGGCTGGAAGGCGTGCTGCCTATCTGCGCCTCAGGCTCGGCAAGGACGTCCACGCACAGTTCATCGGAACCACTGCACGTGGAGGGACACCACACCTGGAAAGAACGCACGTCCGTACATCCAATGGCATCGGTAATGGTGGCGGTGTAAGTGCCGGGGCAGAGGCCCTGCAGTGCGTAACCCGTGGCGCCGTTGCTCCATTGTACCGTGTACTGCAACTGCCCTCCCCCCGTGGGTTGGATTTGCAAAAAACCGTCGCAGGCGTTGCACGCACTCGCATGCACCCATTCGACCAAAAACATGGTGGTCCAACACCCGATGTCGTCGATATAAATGTCGAACTCGCACTGGTCGAGCACCTTTCCGTTCTCGTCGGTGATGACCACCTCATAGTGACCGGGGGCCAGGTTCGAAGGTTGAAAAAATACCTGCGGCCCCCCTCCTGTAAAAGTGTAAACCGAGCCTCCCGGCCCCGTGATGGTAATGGTGATGGTGCCGGGCGGATCGACGACCTGGACGAAGCCCTGCCCAGTGGGCCCTCCAGGGTAGGAGTTGTCGATGGCTTTTTGCCCGCAAAAGACCTGCATGGGGGGCGCCGTGGCGCCAGCATCGGCGTGCACGATGATCTTGCCCTGGCCCGCAGAGCCCCAATCGACGGTGAGGTAGGTGCCATTGGTCTGGAAGCTGCTGGCTCCAATGACTTCCCATGTCAGGCTGTCGGACGGGGAAACGCCCGTGACCTGATAAGTGGCCGTGGTGTTGGCACATACCTTTTCGCAGGCCGACAGACTGTCGTTACACAAGGCCGACAGGCCGATGATTTCCGGTTGCAGGCTGTGCACCACCTGGATGAGCAGGGTGGTGTCGTATTCGTAATTGCCGTCGATGACGGCCTGGACTTCGAGCAAGTAATCTCCGGCAGCTTGTGGGCAATAAGTCGCCGGATTTTCATTGGAAAAGACAGCACCGTTCACGCTCCACTGTATCCAACCAATTTGCACAGTAGAATCCGCCTGTAGCAGATAGGTGCCACATTGCCCAATGCATAAACCTACAGGCCCTACCACATCGATCCCCTGTGAGTTGGCATCGATCGATCGCAGAATGACAAGTAGCGTGAGCACACATACGCGGCAGGCAAATCTTTTCATGAGATTGGATTGGCGGTGAGTAATCGGTTTCCAAACTTGGACTCAACAGGGTAGGATGTCTTAGAAATTCGGAATGGCTAAGCTATGGCATCAAAGGAAAAAAATGAAAGGCTGACCTGAATGATTGCCAAGGGATTGGCATGAGCCCCCTCGCAAAGGACGATCCCCCAGTCGCTTGTGTCGAAGCACGAGCCCACCATACGTAGCCAGCAGGGTGAAAAAATATAGCTCCGGTGATTCAGGCCGAATACATTTCAGGGCAGCCAGACGCTCTTGGGTTTCTCCCTGCCTGTCCGGCAGACAGGCGGGTCGGCAGACAGAAGTTCCTCAAATCCTCAGATCCTGAGCGCACTGCAAAAAGTTGCCGTAAGAAGGAAGCGCAAGTGCACTCGGCCAGTCGCTGGACCTATGGACGCCTTTCGGTGCGAGTGAGCAGGATGTCCGCGCCAGGGGGCGGAAGGGGCGAGCGCTAGCGAGCGCCCGAAGGCAGGCCTGCTCCTGCGAGACGACTTGCAGAAAGGTGCCGACAGGGATATGCGAAACGGATTGCAGACTGGTGCCCGGCCTGCCGAGGGCCGGAGCGATAGCGGAGCCCGAGAGCACCCGGCCCCGAGCCGCACTGCCGGCGGAGCTTGCGAACGCCGGCAGAAGGCGAGGGGGGCGCCCAAATAATTTTCATCTCGATGACTTTTTGCAGGGGACTCAGATCCTCAAATCCTCAGTTCCTCATATCCTCATATCCTCACATCCTCATTCGCCGGCGCTATAATTTGGGCGCCAATCCAGAGCTGGACCCCTGACAAACCGCACCAAACAGCAGACTTGTCCCAGCAGTCGTGAAGCCTGCTGGATTGCCCCGGCAACTGCCAACACTTTCGACTACCGCTGCCCGTGCCCTTTCGCTTCCAGGCGACTTGCCAAAGACCTTTGTAAAAACCTGCTTGCCACATCGCATGGCTGTCACACCGATTATCTTCGTCCAAGCCATTCACCTGCCGAACTGCCTCGATGCTTCTCATGGCCAACTACCACTTCACCACCCACTGGCGATTCCACGCTCCTCTCGAGAGGGTCTGGCTCGAAATCAAAGCCATGAACCGCTGGCCCGAGTGGTGGTACTACGTCGAAAGAGTGGAGCTGCTCCAGCAGGGCGATGCCGACGAAATTGGCGCTGTGTACCGCCTCACCTGGAAAACGGCCCTGCCCTACAAACTCACCTTCTGTTCCCGGCTGGTTTCCGAAGTAAAGCACAAACGCCTGGAAGGGCGCACCTGGGGCGACTTGGAGGGAACCGGCATCTGGACTTTTCGATTCGATGGTGACACCACCTCCTTGCACTATGATTGGACTGTGAAAACCACCAAAACCTGGATGAACATCATCGCTCCCGTCGCCCGGCCCATCTTCTCCTGGAACCACGACAGGGTCATGCACGCAGGATATGTGGGTTTGAAGAAAAAGCTGGCCAGTATGGAAAAAACATGGTGATCGGAGCCGCCGCAACAGGTTGTCTCCCCGCCACGAATCACCCGTTTAGCGGAAATTCATGTAGGGTGAATCGCCTGATCTAAAAAATAGCATTGGGCAGTCGTTGCAGCGCCTTGCCAATGGGCGGCTCCGGCGCAGAGGAGGCTCGTGCCAAATTTTAATGACAAGAATTCGGGCTGCTTATTTTAGGCTTCGATATTTGTACCCAAAAGCAACCCGGTGGCCGTCGAGAGGGCGGCGTCCTTGAACGGTTTGCTGGATCACGTGGGCCCCAAACCAAATTGTAAACGCTATGATACAGCTCCCATCAAATCCTTGCGTCTTGTCCGAAAGACTCGCCATTTTTTTGACTTTTTTAGCGCTTTCGACGCTATACGGTCAACCCCGCTCGGCACCCGTGGATCCGGCTTTTTTGCGCCTTACCTACCTGTACGGCCGCATTCTTCCAGATGAGTCCCCCTTTTTGAACAGCCTCGACTCCGATGGCGATCCCTTCAAGAACACCCGCTCGGTGGTATTGGAATATGGTTGGCAGACCTGTGGTTCGAAGCCATGGCATCTGGCCAATAAATACCCTCGCTATGGGGTGGGGGTGCATTTCCTGCACATCCTGAAACGGCAGGAGCTGGGAAATCCATTTGCTTTGTATGGTTTTACAGAGGGCAACCTTGGTACTTGGGGGCCGGTCAACGTGACAACCTACGCTTCGCTCGGTATTGCGGCTGGAGTGAAAATATACAATCCCAAAGACAGCTTCCCGAACGACATTTTTGCAACCCATCTCAACTTATTCAGCGAAGTGGGCGCAGGGGTTTCATTCAGCATTGGCAGGCACTTTACCCTGCAACCTGGGTTTCGCCTGAGCCATATTTCAAACGGCAATACCCGAGAGCCGCAAAAAGGAATGAACGTGTTGTCGTGGCTTATGGGCTTGCGCTTTACACCCAGGAATTATTCCTACCAAAATCCTCCTTTCGAAAACGAAAGAAATAATGTCTTGCATCGCAATGAAATTTATGGCTTTGCCGGCTTTAGTACCCGCCAGATAGAATTCACATATTCAGACAAGGACTGGCCTCCTCCCACGTATGGTTGGAATTTTCCGATGCTCAACGTCTTTCTTGGTTACAATAGGATCGTAAACATGCGCTTCAAATATGGCGGAGGGCTGGATTTGTTTTACGATGGCACGGCCGGCGTGAAAGATGCCGTACAAAAAGGGGTGGAGAATAAAAATGCCATTCCATTTGGACAAAAGTTGGGGGCATCTCTCTTCGTCCTGGGTGAAAATAGCATCGATAGGCTATCCATCTACGGAGGGCTCGGATATGTGGTCGCTCGGAAAGCATTCCAATATGCCACCCCCCGACTCGAACAGCGCCTCGGGGTGAAATATCATGTTTCGAGAAGTATGTTCCTGGGTCTCAATGTGCGCGCATATAATTTCTCAGCAGCTAAAGCGCTCGAGCTGAATGTGGGATGGAGAAACTTGTATTGAATCATTCTCTCGAACATTTTTTTTCAAAAAAAATCTCCAATAAATAATTCGCCCTTGGGAATATTTGGTTTTTTCCACTAAAAAATAAAAACAGCCCGTGGCGGTGAACCGACCACAGGCTGCGACATGGATGTCAGGGAAGGATTGACCTTCCACAGAACACCTGCCTCATTACTTTGCAATGACCAATCGGTGCAAGGCCGTTTTGCCACCTGCCTGTAATTGCAGGAAATACATCCCCGAAGGCACGTTATTCAACTCATACTGCCGCTGGGTGCTACCAGGAGCTGCGTCGATTGCATCTTGCAAGATTACCTCGCCAAGGACATTGGCTATCAAGATCCTACACGACAGGTTTTTCACGGTTTCCAACTGAAGGGTGAACCTGCCATCGTTTGGATTGGGATACACGATGAAACGTTCCAGGCCGAGTTCCTCCAGGGTGGCATTGGGCTCCACCGTGATCTTTTGACCAATGCTCGACATGCCACACTCGTTGTGAACTGTCAGCAGCACGGAGTATTCCCCAGGAGCTGCGTAAGTGTGCACGGGGTGCTGCTCGGTACTGGTTTCACCGTCCCCAAATTCCCATTCCCAGCTCGTGGCATTGCTCGACACGTCTGTGAAGCTCACTGTGAGGCCGTCGGTCTCGAAAGTGAAATTGGCGGTAGGCGCTCCGAGCACGTGGATGTAGTTTTCGATCAAAAGGGTGCTCGTGCCGAGTGCGTTGGTGGCTTTGAGTTTTACATCATACCAACCCGGATTTTCAAAGGTGACGGTTGGATTTGCCTCGGTGCTGGTTGCTGGGTTTCCGCCCTCGAAGGTCCACAGGAAGCTGGTTGCGTTGGCCGAGCTGAGGTTGGTGAACTGGACGGTGAAAGGTGCGCAGCCGAGGGTGTCGCTGGCGGAGAAGTCGGCCGTTGGGGTGGATCCTACCTCGATGGTGGTGGAGGCAGTGTCCGAGCCGCAGTCGTTGGAGGCGATGAGCACCACCGAGTACAGGCCGTCGGCGGCGAAGGTATGTTCGGGTTCGGGCTCGGTACTGGTGGTGCCGTCGCCGAAGTTCCACAACCACGTGGTGGCGTTTTGGGAAGCATTGGAGAAGGAGACCGACAGCCCGTTGGCGTTGGCGGAGAATGCCGCCGTGGGAAGGTCGAGCACGCGGATGTAATCGGGAGCGATGAGCGTGAAGCTGCCGAGTGCGTTGGAGGCGACGAGCGTCACGTCGAAGGAGCCCGGATTTTCAAAGGTGACGGTTGGATTTGCCTCGGTGCTGGTTGCTGGGTTTCCGCCCTCGAAGGTCCACAGGAAGCTGGTTGCGTTGGCCGAGCTGAGGTTGGTGAACTGGACGGTGAAAGGTGCGCAGCCGAGGGTGTCGCTGGCGGAGAAGTCGGCCGTTGGGGTGGATCCTACCTCGATGGTGGTGGAGGCAGTGTCCGAGCCGCAGTCGTTGGAGGCGATGAGCACCACCGAGTACAGGCCGTCGGCGGCGAAGGTATGTTCGGGTTCGGGCTCGGTACTGGTGGTGCCGTCGCCGAAGTTCCACAACCACGTGGTGGCGTATTGGGAGGAATCGGAAAACGTGACTGTCAGGTTGTCAACGGAATAGTTGAAGGCCGCCAGTGGTGGGGCCAATTGTTCCAACTGGATGGTGTCACTGAGGGAGTCACAGCCGTAGGTGACTTTGACCCAGTACTGGCCTGGAGTATTTACCGTGATCTCCGGGGTAGTTTCCCCGGTGCTCCACAGATAGGAAGTTCCATCGGCGGGAGCTGTCAACGTGACTGTTTCCCCTGCACAAAGGCTATTGGATGAGGTGATCTTGTCGCTGCAGAATTTACGCCGATAATAGAATGTGTTGATGTTGCTCCAAAAGCCTTTATGGCCGGTGGCCACTCGTCTGGAGCCGTCGCAATTCAATGGTTGGATCCTCGACAAGAGGTTGGAGATGAGTGAATTCGAGTTGACCATACTGTCTTGAGCTAGTACCTCGAAAGTAGATGGATTGATAGTGAAGAACTGCACCGACCAGAAGTATCCGCCAAAGGCGCCGGGTTGGCTGGTATTGATGCCGATGAGCATGTTGCCATCGTCGCAGCGGACAATGTCAGCCGGAACATTGTTGATGCCATGTTTGATGAAGGTAGAGTCCTCTAATGTGCCGGTATTGGCATCGAGCCGATAAATAACTGTGCGGGTGCTGTCCTGGGGGAAGGTTATGCCCACAGCCAGGAGTTTGTCATTGGCAGGGTCGTATTCCAGGTCATTTATGTTGAGCGCTGTTACCATGGTGTTGTCTAACCCGATGCCGGTGTCAGAGACCCTGCGCACCACCTTCGAGTTGAGGAAAGCCCTGTCGATGGTCATGGCAAATCCCTGGGATGTTTGGACCAAGCCAGTGGCTGCTTCAAAAAAGCCGGTGGAGTGGAAAGTAGTCCACTGGGGGCTCAGGTCGAACGAGTACTTGGTCAAAGCAATGTCCTCCCAGTTGAGGCCACCGCCCAAAACGATGCTCGTTGCGAGCAAGACACCGTCGGGGAGTGCCAGCAATACCGGAGAATGTCGGTTTCCATTTTGGTAGATGCCTTCAGCGCCCAAGATGAGCACAGGGATGCCAGGTATGGGATCGAGATTTTCATCCAACCGGAGCAAGAACACCCTCGTGAAGGTATCTGTAGGGGTGATTTCGACCCACTCGCCTGCCACGGCATAACCGCCCGCTGCTACTTTTTCGATGGCCAAGCCTTTGGACTTTCCATCGCCGATGAGGGGGCCGAGGTTGCGGAAAGTCATCATCTCTCCATCGGCATCGATGCGCATCACATAGGCTTTGCTGTTCCAGGTGCCAGCGATCACGGAGCTGCCATCGTCGTTGACTACTATATCATTCCCTTTGCTGGTATCCTGTGGAACTGTGCCGTAGGACTCGGTCAGTATGCATTTCGGCACGTCAACCATGACTGGCTCACCCTCGACGAAGATGCGCACTTTGGTGTAGCCGCCAGATACCGATCCACCGGAGAGGACCAGCTCCTCAATGATCTCGCTCCCAATGGGAGGTAGCTTGAATTTTTTGCACATCGTTCTCACACAAGTGAAATAGTCGCAATTGATGAAGAACAAGAAATTGGGGTCGTGCTCACCCGTCATGAAACAGACCTCGATGGAGTCGGGCAGCGTAGCTGCAACTGGATAGGTTTGCTGATAGATCAGGTAAGGCAAGCTGGGAAATGAGCAAAACGTATGATGGCCATCGAAATAGACCCATCCTTGGCCTTCCACCTGGACTCCCCAACCAGGATCGGGATCATCGAATGGATCGGTACAAGTCGTATAATCGGCATTTCCTTCGAGTACCTCCACGCCCACGGTGATCTGGGCATGCAAGGAGGTCAGTGTGGTGATGGCGAGTGCCAAAATCAGTGTGGATGTCAGCCGTTTCATGATTGTGGAATTTTGTTAAGAATTGTTGCGAAAATGTTAGCGTCGTGGGCTGCCATTCCACACATGAACACGGTATTCTCAGTTTTCCCAGCCCTGGGTGAGTCATCTAACCCGCATAAGTGAGGGGGCGGTAGTGTCCTCACAGGTTTTTATGAGATGGCTGTTTGAAAAAGGGGCGTAACAAGTAACGTACGAGGCATGACGGAGCTGGTGCAGGTGGGCACGCTGGGCGTACGTCATAGCGGCGCATGCACCGTCCTCAAAGCGCTTAGAGCGCTGCCAGAGGCAGTTGTAAATTATAGGTCCGGTGATTCACTTTGAATGAAACACGATCTAATTCAGGGAATGACGGATGTTCGCCGTCTGGCCAGGCGATAGCCGGATAGGCTCAAATAATCAGTTCCTCAGTTTCTGAGTGCACTGCAAAAAGTCCTTTTCTATTGAGATTGGTGTAAGTTCCGTTGGTTGCGTGAAATTGAGCCAAGTGAGGCACTTGAAGTGCTGTCAGAAGTGAGGCACTTGGAGTGCTGTCAGGAGAGAGATTCTTTTTTTCGCGCTAAAGTGACTACTTGCATGGGCCATATCCACCTGCTGCCTCGCGATGCAGAAGTTTCCAACATCGTCAACCTGGCCGCACTGGCCTCGGTGGATGCGCATTACATGAAGGAAGGGGTGGGGGTGTGAAGGTGGAGTGTTAGCTTGTAAAAGTTGGCCAGGGGTTAACTCATTTTCAAATGCGTTGACGGTGAATCGGAAGGGTTGTTTTACCCCAGGCCAGCCCTGCGGCATTGCTCAAAGTGTAAATTGTCTGGATTCAATCAGGTCGCCATTTTCGTCAAAAAAGATGAGGAAAAAGTCTTCCCGTCCCTGGCTGTCAAGCACTTGATTTCCAATTTGCATCCTGCCCGAAAAGTAACCGGTAAGGACTATTTGGCCGATGTTGTTGATGGACATGCCTGTGGCGCCTTCTGAACTGAATAATTCTCCATTACCACCCATTTGGCGCAACCAGATCAATTCACCGCGAGGGTTGTGTTTGGCGACGAAAATGTCCCTTTCTCCAAGGCTATTGATTTGGGTGTCGCCAAATTTTGCAGAGCCACTGAAAAAACCTGCAGAATAGCAGTTTCCTTCCTGATCAATGGCAACGGTTGAGCCTTGATCGTCCAATGCACCGCCTGTTCCGGAAGCCCATGACACCTTCCCTTCATCTGTGTATTTCACATTGAAAATGTCACGGCCTCCAGCTGATGTCAACGTGTGTTGACCAAAACGGGCCTCGCCCTGGAACCAGCCGGTGACAAGGCAGCCTCCCAGGTTGTCAGCAGCTACATCAACGGCATAATCATAGCCTCCGGAAGAACCTGTTCCGGATGAACCTGCATGGTCAGCCCAAAGCAGATCTCCTTTAGTGGAGTACTTCGCCACAAAAATGTCTCGCCCGCCATACGACTCCAATTGAAGATTGTCTAAGGTAATTTTCCCTCCCAGATTGTGGTGTCCAAAGTACCCAATGACGAATATGTTGCCTGCGCGGTCGGTTGTTACATCATAGGCGCTCACCATATAGTTGCCGGTAATGGACTTAGCCCAAAGCACTTCACCATCAGGAGCATATTTTGCGATGTAAGTGTCTTCATTTGGTCCCCCGGAAGGCAATTGGAAGTGTCCGATTTTTGGCGAACCTATATAATCGCCTACGGCAATAATCTCCCCCCTGTTGTTTACAGCAACTGATCTTCCATTGTTGTCACCGGTTTGAAGGTTGGGAGTTGTGATGCCGCCGCCGTGATCTAACCAGATCAAATAACCGAAGGGAGTGAATTTGGCGACATAAAAATCTGACTTGCCGACATTACTTTTTCCAACGGCAGAAAATGTTCGGCCATTGAAAGTCGTCTTGTCGAACATTGATCCGGTAAGGACGATGTTGTTAGCACCGTCAACAGCAATGTCATTGGCAGTTGATATGCCTTCATTGCTTCCAAATGCTCTGGCCCACAAATAGCCCTGTCCGATGGAATAAGAGGCTAGAAAAATGTCAGTCTCGCCAATAGCAGGCAGTTCAGTGTTTCCGAGGATGGCAGGGCCCTTGATTTGACCACACAGAACGGCTTCTCCCAGGGAATTCCAGATAATTGAACTGGCGCGGTCTGAAATGGTATTGGATGTACCTCCTCCCTGATCAATCGCCAAATTGTTAGGTATTGGAGCAGGGTCAGTCACCTGGTGGCGTGTCGTAGTTTCAGACTCTTTGGCGTTTGTGCTATTGGAATTCATGTAGATTCCCAATAGTATCAAAGCAAGAATGACAAGCAAAACAAGCAGCCACCGGAGCCATGACTTTTTACCATTTTTATTGCCCTTGTCATTAGCCTCTTCTATGCCCAGCATCATCAATTTAGCAAAGGCAACTTTATCTTGTAATATCGGATCAGCCTCCATTTTAGCTCTGAAGGCAAGTTCCTCTTCACGGTCCATACGACCTTTGAGAAAGTCCCTGATTTGTTCCAATGTAAAATCCTCTTGTTCCAATGCGATTACTTGTCTTTGAACCAGTCTTTGAAATCGTTTTCGAGTAGGTCCCTTAGTTTCTTCATGCAGCGGCGATTTCTTTGTTTGGCTGCATCAACCTGGATACCTAGCTCTTCACTGATCTCCTTCATGGATTTGTCTTCTATCCAGAATTTTAGGAGCACTTGCTGGCACGGTTCATCCAATTGTTTGAAGGCTTCGGCAATTTTCTCCTTAACCTCCTTTGAGTTCGTTTTTTCTTCCACATCATTGAGCATTAACAAGGGAGCAGGTAATTCACTTTTCCTGAGATGCCTTTGTTTCTTCCGCAAGCGGTTCAACAATTGTTTTTCGGCAATGGAGTAGAAATAAGTGGAAAGACTGCTGCGGCCCTGTTCGTACGTGCCATCGTGGATCTTTTTTATCAAAACCAACAAAGAGTCGTTCAGAACATAGGCCGTGTCATCCTTTAAGTCACCTCCTAAGCGTCCAACAATCTTTGCTACCAATCCCTGAAAGCGCTGGTGCAAGTACCGGACAACGTTGTCCAGTTCTGTCTTGCTGCCGTTCCTGATCTGCTGAACTACTTCTTCATCAGTCAATTTCGGGGTTGGAGGCTTATGTCCATTGTTGTCCATTCGGCTCAAGAAGTGACCTGTGATGTGGAAAAATTTAGGTGAAGGTAAAAAAAGTTGGAGGAAAAGTGTCACCGGATGGTTATTGGAGACAATAATGAAAAGAACCCCAGATAGTCAAGTATTGTGAAATCAAAAACTAATGAAATGAAGCATCTACAATTCCCTTTATGGACTGCGATTTTATTCGAATTGCTCGTTGTTGGTTGCAAAAAAGATGAAGGTACAAGCAATCCTCAACCAGAAGCACCCATTGCCGCCTTTTCTGTTGACAAAATGGTGGCTAAAGTGGGAGAGGCTATCACATTCACAAATGAATCTCAAAATGCGACTTCCTATGAATGGGTCTTTGGTGATGGAAGTAAGTCTTTTGAGGATAATCCCATCCATTCTTATTCATCTGCAGGAACTTATACGGTTGAATTGATAGCAAGAAATCTGGCAGAATCCAGCATTGCGAAAAAGACAATATCGGTAATGGATCTTCCTCCAGTTGCTGATTTTGTAATGAGTAAAACAGTTGTTGACCTAGGTGAAGTAGTTACCTTCACAAATAATTCGCAAAACGCTTCGTCATACTTTTGGGATTTTGGTGACGGAGTTACCTCTACTTTATCAAATCCGACTCACTCCTATGGCGAAGTCGGGGATTATATAGTCAAGCTGACGGCAAGTAATAACGGACTTATCGATTCAATTGAAAAAAACATCAAGGTAGTAATTCCAGTTAACATATTCCCGGGAGATAGAATACGTGGATTGTCTCTGGGTGAAATATGGGGATCTGTCAAAAACATGCCAGGTTATGATTTTACCGAATATGGTCCAATCCTCGTTGGTTCGACTATTCTTCATCCTGTGGAGGAAAAATCAATGGGAATTACCTTTTACTTGCTAGGCTCTGGATTGATAAAGGCGGACAGTGATCCAATAGCGCTAATTAGTGTGAAGAACCCCTTCATAGGGGTGACTGAAAAAGGAATAGGTTTAGGTAGCACCACGGTACAAGTGAAAAGTGCATATGGGTTGCCAAATGAGATTTCAAATGGCTTCTACAGATATACCAGCCTTGGAATAGATTTTAAAATTACATCGTCTGAAGTGAGTGGAATAATCATTTATATACCATGAATGAGATTGATTCAGTTGGCAAGTCGAAATAGTTGCGATGTTTTTTAATTTAAAGGTTAATGTTGGAAAGCTAAGTTCTTGCTTTCATATTTCTCAGATATTGTAAGCATTAATCGGAGGTATATACTCATAGCGATTTGAATTGGGAAAATTTTAAACTTGTGGCGTGGAATTTAGACTGACCATAGAAGAGATCAACGAATTGCAGCGGATCCAGAAAAAGGACCGTTTTCACCGTCGTCGTTTCATCAAGGCGACAGTGCTGTTGATGCTCCATCGTGGTCTTTCAATGCAGGAC